>Ga0247727_10001898_pt1 | contig 48484 bp, 44 predicted proteins | sample WisWelCaveWW1625_FD_202498 | JGI IMG/M metagenome (GOLD analysis project Ga0247727, IMG submission 202498) | Biofilm microbial communities from Wishing Well Cave, Virginia, United States - WW16-25 | ecosystem: Environmental > Aquatic > Deep subsurface > Groundwater > Cave microbial mat | place...
TGGGCTCACAGTCTCGGGTCTTGCCGAGGCGCTGGGCGTCTCCCGCCAGACGATGAACGAGTTACTGCGGGGGCGGCGGGCCGTGAGCCCGGAGATGGCGCTTCGGCTCTCGCGTTTGTTCGGCAACTCGCCCGAGTTCTGGCTCAACGCGCAGCGTAGTGTGGATCTGTGGGATGCGGCTCGGGCTATCAAGACGCAGGTTGAGCGCATCAAGCCATTGAAGGTCGCATAACAAGACAAGCGCGTTAACCTGTCGGTCCGGCCTGTCACGGCCCGTGCGAAGAACGCACGGGCCGCGCCAGAAAACCGTCGGGCAGGTGGGCCCAGGTCGACGCGGGTTGCCACCACCTTTCCGAACTGCTAACGAACCAGAAGAGGCTTCCATTAAATAGGTGCGAGAGTTGGAGCTGTACATGAAAAGGCCCGTTCCGGTGGAATCTGCCTCTGCACTAATCGACGAGAAGATCAAGGAACTTGGGGATTGGCGCGGGAAGACGCTCGCGAAAGTGCGCGAAGTCATACACGAGGCAGACCCTGAGATCGTCGAAGAGTGGAAGTGGATGGGGACTCCCGTCTGGTCCCACGGCGGCCTCGTCTGCACGGGAGAGACGTACAAGCAGGTCGTCAAGATGACATTTTCCAAGGGAGCTGCGTTGAAGGACCCTTCAGGTCTATTCAACTCCAGCCTCACCGGGAATGCCAGGCGCGCCATCGACATCCACGAAGGCGACATGGTCGATGAGGCGGCCTTGAAGGATCTCATCCGCGCTGCAGTGGCGCTCAATCTCAAGGGCAAGAGCAAGCCGAAGCCCCGGCGAGCGGGCAGCAACCGGGCCGACTAGCTTCATCGCCGGCCCAGGCCGTATCTCCTCGTCTTCGCGGACCGGCTCGCCACGCCGCGTGCACCGCTCGGCTCGCAACCTGGTCGAGCGCGCCTGGCTGCACCCAATTTCGATTCGAAGTGGCTTGCCCGTTCGCAGCCGGCTCGAACCGGCCCAAGGCAAAGATCGGTTGAAATCCGAGCTGGTTCGAAATAATGGTGCGCGCCGCTCGCTGCTCGGCGGCAGGGGGCTGGGCCGACCCTGGAGGGCTGGCAAATGGATCGAGCCGTCGGACTGTCCATTCGTCCCGCGACGAATGCTGACGCCGCAACGATCGCTCTGGTCCGTACCGTGGTCGCGGAGAGCCTTACGTGTGACTACGGCCGGGGCCACTGGTCCTCCTGTGTCACGGAAAAGACCGTGTTGCGCGGGCTCCGAGCATCGCCAGTCCTGGTTGCACGAAGCGAAGGCGGGATTGTCGGGACTGTCCGCCTGCAGACGAAGAAGCCGTGGGCGATCGATCCAAGGTACTTCGCGAGAGCCAGGAGGCCACTCTACCTTCACGACCTGGCGGTTGCCCCGCACGCGCAGCGCCAGGGTGCGGGCCGACGCCTCATCGAAGAGGCGGTGGTCGTTGCAACGGCGTGGCCAGGCGACGCAATTCGCCTCGACTCCTACGATCACCAGGCAGGTGCTGCGGGGTTCTACGCTCGATGCGGGTTTCGGGCGGTCGGGCGAGTCACTTACCGAGGCGTACCGCTCATTTACTTTGAGTTACTATTGCGAAGGTCGCACATCATCGGAGGTGCGGCCCGACCACCGAATCCTGGCGCCGGCGGGCACGTCGGGAGGTGATGCGGGGCGTGCCGGGCGTGCGCCCGCCGCGCCCGAGGCGGAGCGTCGGGCCGACCACGTCAGGCCAGGGGTGAGGACATGCCCGAGATCCCAAGATTGAGCGACTCAGCCAGTAATCCCGACCCTCACTCGCTTCGGAGGACCGTTCTTGGAGTTCTCGGCGGCGGCGGCCTGCTCCTGGCGATCATGCTTCTGCTCGCCGGGACCGCGGCGGCATTTGGTTGGGTCCAGGTTGAGGAGGCGGGTCGCGTGAATCTCGGCCCCTGGCTGACCCTCGAGATCATCGGCGGCGCCGCGGCGAGTGTGCTTGGCGGCGGCGTGAGCCGACGCATCGCGGGTCGCTACCGTGCCCCCGCGGTGCTGGCCGCAATGGTCTTTACGATCGGCCTAATCGAGGCAACGGAAATCGTCCGCTCCACCGTGGCCGGCATCACGGAGGCACCCACCTGGCTCGTGTTGCTGGCGCCGATCGCGGCGGGGGGCGGTGTGTTGTTTGGCGGATGGGCCGCGCGAGGTATTCGATGATCGAGTCTTCCCGATGGGGCCGCGCCACGCGGCGCGCCGCCGGCGCGCGGCCGACCGAGAGACCCGGGTGATGAAGTCACACGGCAATGACGACGATCACGCGTTGCGCAACGCGCTGACCGGCCTTCGGCACGGTGACTTCTCGCGACTGGAGCCGCTGTTCACGGTGGAGTCCGGCGACGCCGGGAGTCGACCGCGCATCCTGGAGTGGCTCGACCAGGGGCGCTTTGACGCTCATCCGGCAGAACTTGCCGAGGCACTGACGTGTGCGTGCTTCCTCGGGTGCGTCACGGTCGCCGGACGCCTCCTCTTGAAGGACGTGGACCCGGCGTCGGGGAAGCGCACGGGGATGGATGCTCTCCATTGGGCCGCGAACCGCGGGCAACTGGAAGCCGTGCGCCTCCTGCTGAAGCACAAGGCGCCGCTCGAAACCCGGAGCAGGTTCGGGGGCACGGTGCTGGGCACTGCCGTCTGGTCCGCACTCAACGAACCAAAACCCAACCACGCCCTGATTCTCGAAGAAGTTCTCAAGGCAGGCGCAAAGACCGACGACGTGGAGTACCCTTCGGGAAACGCGCAGGTGGATCAGATTCTCGAGCGCTTCGGAGCGCGATGAGAACGGGGGGGGTGAATGCTGGCTGATCGGGAGCCGCGGACGAAGTCCCGGACGGTTTCGTCCCGCCGGCCCGCAGTTCATGGACGACGTCATGCCGACATGAGTGCTCCCAGGATTCTCTCAGGTGGCGGTGGACGCCGTGTCACGCTGTTGATGTTCACCCTCTGCGGCCTGGCGTTGAGCGCCCAGTTCACACCATATCCTGCTCGTGCGCAGGCTCCGACCGTGCAGGCCCCCAGGGACAACGAGGAGTTGACGCGCTTGCACGATCAGGATCAGTCCGACCGTACCCCGCCTGAAGGGAAGGCGATCGATTGGACGGTGGTCGGGCCACGAGACAGGGCACGGTCGAAGCGGGTCGAGGAAATGTATTCGCAAGACCTGCTCCAGACCGCCACCGATTACTACCACGCGGCCCTGGTTCTTCAGCACGGTGATACGGCTGATGACTTCCTGCTCGCTCACGAGTTTTGTGTCGTCGCCATCAGCAAGGGGAAGAACGACCGGGAGGCGAGATGGCTGGCGGCATCGAGCGAAGATCGATTCTTGATGAACATCGGGCGACCGCAGCGCTTCGGCACCCAGTTCAGATCGGATGGGGACGGGCCAATGCGGCTGTACGAGGTAGGTCCGGGAGTGACGGACGAAACACGACGGCTCATGGGCGTCCACTCTCTGGCCGAAGCGAAGGCCCATGAAGCCGAGATGAACAGGCACTAACCCGCCGGCAGGCGGCGGGCTCTTCCACAATGCCCACGCGGGGGAGGATCACCCGGCATGGACATGGACGCCGTGGCCCATGGATAAGACGCTCTGGCTCGCGCGCATCCTGAGCGTCGGGGGCGTTCTGGAGACCGTGGTGGGATTGGGGCTTCTCGTCGCCCCTTCCGCTCTGGCATCGCTTCTCCTGCGGGCCCCGTTGGCGGGACCCGGGATGGTCATCGCGCGTCTCGCCGGTGGAGGCTTGCTTGCCCTGGGCATCGCCTGCTGGTGCGCGCGCACGACGCCGGCGGCGCCGGCGAGCCTCGGGGTCTCATGGGCCTTCCTGGCGTACAACGTCGTCGCATGCGTGACGCTGGCATGGGCGCGCCCCGCGTTGGCGGACGGCGGATTCCCGGCGCTGGGCGCCTCGGTCCTGCACGGCGTGCTCGGGGCGGCGTTGCTGGGTGCATTGCTCGGGCGGGGTCGGTTCGCGCACCTCTCGCATGAGATGAAAGATCATGATCCCCGTTCATGAAGTCACCGGCATCCGATACGGCGTCTGCGACGCATCCGATGTCGGAGAGATGGTGGGCCTTCTGGGAGAGGTGTTCAGCCTCTACGATCCCCCGGCAGTCGCCGCCGGCATCACTGCGGCGGAGTTCGGGGACTTCGCCCGGCTCTTCACGGCCAGGGCGGTAACCGATGGGCTCACCATCGTGGCGCGGTCGGCCGACACCTGCGAGATGGTCGGAGCGTTGTTGACGGAAGACTCGGCTTCGCCCCCGCCGGACGGAATGGATCGATTGAGCAGGAAGTTCGATCCGATCAACGACATCCTTGGCCAACTCGACACGGAATACTGGCGCGGGCAGGCTGCCCGCCCGGGGGACTGCCTCCATCTGTTCCTGCTCGGGGTCGCTCGCGCCTCCGGCGGACGCGGGGTGGCGCAGCAGCTCGTCGCGACCTGCCTCGAGAACGGCAGGCGGAAGGGATACGGGCGCGCGGTGACCGAGGCGACCAACGGCGTCTCCCAGCACATCTTCCGCAGGCTGGGATTCTCCGACCGCGTCCGGCGGTCGTATCGGGATCATCGATTCGAAGGGCACGCCGTGTTTTCGGGCATCGAGGGACATGTCGGCCCGATTCTCATGGACAGGTTGATCGCGTAACCGGCCCACCGGCCTGCGCGGGCCGGCCGGCAACCTGAACATGGAGCGCGGGCTGTCGCCGATGGAGCCCCTGCGGTGGATGTCGCCGGCCCTGTGGCCGGCCCTGGTCACGGCGCTCTGTCCGGTGGGCCGGTATCTGCCGACGCCTTTGATCCTGCGGCGCCTGTTCCGTCCGCCTCCGTCCGCGGCCGCCGCAGCCGCCGCGACTCGTGGTACGGCGCGATCCGGATGAGGTCGCCGGCGCGCACCCGTTCCTGAACGGCGCGCCACGAGGCGGGCTCGAACAGGTCGGCGTGGACCTGGGTGAAGGCGTCGCGCAGATCGCCGGCGAGGCCGAGGAACGAGCGGAACTCCGCGGGGAAGACGTCGTTCTCGCCGACGACGCACTGCGGCTCGGCGGCGTACTCCTCGTCGTCGCTGCGCGCCGCCGGCAGGTCGCGGAAGGCGCAGTCGGTCAGCAGGCACAGCTCGTCATAGTCGTAGAAGATGATCCGGCCGTGGCGTGACACGCCGAAGTTCTTCAAGAGGATGTCGCCGGGGAAGATGTTCGCCGATGCCAGGTCCTTGATCGCCCTGCCGTAGTCGACGACTGCCGCGCGCCCGGCCTCGGAGCCGGCGGCCTTCAGGAACAGGTTCAGCGGCGTCAGGCGGCGCTCGATGTAGAGGTGCCGGATGACCACCGAGTCGCCGTCGACGGTCACCCGGCGGGAGGCGCGGCGCGTCAGCTCCTCGAGAAGGTCTGGGGCGAAGCATCGGCGGTCGAAGCGCAGGTGCTCGAACTCCTGGGCGTCGATGAGGCGGCCGGCGCGGTCGTGCCGGAAGACCAGGCGGTACTTGGCCATGACCTCGGCGCCGGACGTGCGCTTGGGCTCGTCGAACTCGTCGCGGATCACCTTGAAGACGTCCTCGTACGACGGCATGGTGAAGACGATCATCACCATGCCGCGGTCGCCCCGGGCGATCTCGAACAGGTCGTCGGACTGGTCGAGGTGGCGCAGCAGCTCCCGGTAGCGCTCGGTCTTGCCGTGCTTGGCGGCCCCGATCGAGGTGTACAGCTCGGTGACGCGCTTCTTCGGCAGCAGCCGCCGCAGGAACTGCACCAGGTCGTACGGCCGGTCGCAGTCGACGTGGAAGTACGAATGCGCGAACGAGAACAGGATGCTCACATCGCCTTCGCGCAGGAGCAGCGCGTCCATGGCGATGCCGTCGGGTCCGTGCAGCAGCGCCAGTACCAGCGGGAAAATGTGCGTGCCGGCGAAGACGCGGCCGACGAGATAGGCCCCGTCACCGCGGTAGAAGATCGACTCGACGATCTCGGCCCGGTCGACCGTCCCGTTCCAGCCGAGGTTGCGCAGGCGGGCGTCGAGGTCGGCCGCGGCCAGGCGCACGTCGCGGGCGGGGTCCTCCCAGCGGGCCGCGAGGTCGCAGTCGTTCAGGATGGCCTCGAGCAGGGCCGCCGTTGAAACCGGCGCTGCGTAGCCGCGGACGATCGGCCGGCCCGACCGGGTCGGGGGGGTGTCGAAGTCGGTGTCGACGAACTCGATGGCGCGGTTCACGCCGACGGTGGCGAAGATCCGCCGCGTGCTCGAGTTGAAGAAGGTCTCGGCGAGATCCCAGTCGTCGCGGCCGGTGATGAGACCCGAGTAGACCGCCTTGGCGCCGGCCCACAACAGGTCGCGCCCCGCGCGCCCGCCGAGCAGCGCCCGCACCTCGTCGGCGACACCGTCGGCCACGGCCTTGTACAGGTCGAGGCGCTCGATGGCGTCGCGGCGCATGCCGGCGGTGTCGCGCGCCTCGAACCGGGCCCGCGCCCGCCGCGTGATGTCGCGAAAGCGGCGCTGGTGCTCGTCGAAGCCGCGCAGGATGGCGCGCGCCGTGTCGTTGGCGAGCCGGCTGTCGCTCGGCGCCGGTGTCGCTGCCGGGCGGGCCTCCACCGAGCCCACGCTAGATCCCCATCTACCGGGAGCGCTTGCCGCCCGGCCTGGCCACCGGGCGCGGACCGGCCTGCTCGAACTGCTCTTCCTCGGTCGAGCCCTTGAGCGCGGTGGTCGAGACCGCGCCGCCGGTGACCGCCATCTGGATCTCGTCGAAGTAGCCGGCGCCGACGAAGGCCTGGTGCTTGATGGCGGCGTAGCCGTGCCGGCGCTCGAGATCGAGCTCCTGCTCCTGGAGGCGCGAGTAGGCGAGCATCCCCTCGTCGCGGTACTGGCGGGCGAGGTCGAACATCGACGTGTTGAGCGCGTGGAAACCGGCGAGGGTCACGAACTGGAGGCGGTACCCGAAGCCGGCCAGCGTTTCCTGGAAGGTCGCCATCGCCCGCTCGTCAAGGTGCCGCCGCCAGTTGAACGATGGCGAGCAATTGTACGCCAGCGCCTTGCCCGGGAACTTTTCGTGGATCCCCTGCGCGAAGTCGCGCGCCTCGCCGATGTCCGGCTTCGAGGTCTCGCACCAGATGAGATCGGAGTACGGGGCGTACGCCCGCCCCTTCTCGATGGCGTACTCGAGACCGCCGCGGACGACGAAATAGCCGTCGGGCGTCTGGGCGCCGGTGGCGTAGCGCGCGTCGACCGGGTCGTTGACGCTGCGGATGAGGCTCGCCCCCGCCGCGTCGGTGCGCGCCACGAGCAGCGTCGGCACGCCGAGGACGTCGGCCGCCAGCCGCGCCGCCACCAGCTTGGGGATGAACTCGTGCACGGCCACCAGCACCTTGCCGCCCATGTGGCCGCACTTCTTGAGCGACGAGAGCTGGTCCTCCAGGTGCACCGCCGCGGCCCCGGCCTCGATCATCGCCTTCACCAGCTCGAAGGTGTTGAGCGGCCCGCCGAACCCGGCCTCGGCGTCGGCGACGATCGGCGCGAACCAGTGGGTGCCGTTCTTCCCTTGCATGTGCTGGATCTGGTCGGCGCGCACGAGGGCGTTGTTGATCCGCTGGATCAGGCGCGGGACGCTGCTCACGGGGTACAGGCTCTGGTCGGGGTACATGTGCAGGGCGTCGTTGGCGTCCCCCGCCACCTGCCAGCCGCTGACGTAGATGGCCTTGAGCCCGGCCGCCACCTGCTGGATCGCCTGGTTACCGGTGAGCGCCCCCAGGGCGCGCAGGAACGGCTCGGTCCCCAGCATCTTCCAAAGGCGCGTCGCGCCCATCGTGGCGAGGGTGTGGTGGAGCCGGATCGACCCCCTGAGCCGCACCACTTCGGCCGCGGGATAGGGCCGGACGATCCCCTGCCAGCGCGCGTCGGTGGCCCACTCGCTGGTCAACTCGATCGCCTGCTTCCGGTCGTGCATGCCGGTCCCCTCCGGGCAGGCCGGAGGCCGGCCCGATCAGAAGAGGTTATAGGTCGCGAGGGTGAGAAAATCCACGAAATCGGGCTCGAGGACCAGCCGATCGAGGACCTGGCGGGCGCAGCCGTAGCGGCCCGGGGCGGCCGGGGCTGCGGCGCCCGTCGGCGTCGTGCCGGCCGGGGCTGCTGCCCCCGCCGCGGCGGCGCCCGCCGCGGCGGCGCCGGCAGGCTCGAGCCGGCCCTGCTCCTCGTCCGCCAGGCGGCGGTACAGGGCTTCGTCCACCGGCCGGCCGTCGTCGAGGCACCCCCCGCGATGGAGCCACAGCCACAGCTGCGCCCGGGAGATCTCCGCGGTGGCGGTGTCCTCCATCAGGTTGTAGATGGCGACCGCGCCGCTGCCCCGCAGCCACGCCTCGACGTACTGCAGGGCGACGCCGATGTTGTGCCGGACGCCCGTCTCGGTGATGGCGCCGCCGGCGACGGTGAAGTCGGTCAGGTCGGGCGCCCGCACGGCGACGTCGTCGCGCCGGCGGTCCTTCTGGTGCGGCCGCGCCCCCAGCGCCCGGTCGAAGACCGCGCGCGCCACCGGGACGAGGTCGGGGTGCGCCACCCAGGTGCCGTCGAAGCCGTCGCCGGTCTCGCGCTCCTTGTCCTCGCGCACCCGGGCGAGCGCCGTGGCGTTGACCTCGGCGTCGCGCCGGCTCGGGATGAACGCCGCCATGCCGCCCATGGCGTGCGCGCCGCGCCCGTGGCAGGTGCGCACCAGCAGCAGGGCGTAGGCGCGCATGAACGGCGCCGTCATGGCGACCTGGCCGCGATCCGGCAGCATGAAGCCGGGACGGTTGCGGAACTTCTTGATCACCGAGAACAGGTAGTCCCAGCGGCCGGCGTTGAGCCCGGTGACGTGCTCGCGCAGTTCATGGAGGATCTCGTCCATCTCGAAGGCGGCCGGGATCGTCTCGATGAGAACCGTCGCGCGGATCGTCCCGCGTGGCACGCCGAGCGCCGCCTGGGCCGCGACGAAGACGTCGTTCCACAGGCGCGCCTCGTGGTGGCTCTCCATCTTCGGCAGGTAGAAGTAGGGTCCCGTCCCGCGGGCCCGCAGGCGCGCGTGGTTGTGGAAGAAGTACAGACCGAAGTCGAACAGCGACCCGGACATCGGCCGCCCGTCGACGAGCAGGTGCTTCTCGACCAGGTGCCAGCCGCGCGGCCGCACCATCAGGACGGCGGTCCGGTCGTTGAGGCGGTAGGCGCGGCCGTCGGGGCCCGTGAACCCGAGGCGGCCGTCGATGGCGTCGATCAGGTTCGCCTGCCCCTCGACCATGTTCGCCCAGGTCGGCGAGTTGGCGTCCTCGAAGTCGGCCATGAAAACGTCGGCGCCCGAGTTGAGGGCGTTGATCAGCATCTTGCGGTCGGTGGGCCCGGTGATCTCGATGTGGCGCCGCTCGAGATCGGCCGGGACGGGGGCGACGCGCCACGACGCGTCGTCGCGGATCGCGCGGGTCTCGGGGAGAAAGTCGAGACCGGCGCCGGCGTCGAGGGCGGCCTGGCGCGCGGCGCGCCGCGCCAGCAACTCCTCGCGCCGGGCGCCGAAGGCGCGCTGCAGGCGGGCGAGGAACGCCGCGGCCTCGCCGCTCAGGACGCGGGTTGCGGCGGCGGACGGCGGGCCGGCGACGGCGATCCCCGCGGCGATCTCACGTTCGGGCGTCGTGTCGCTCATCCCGCCCCCGCGGTCCGTTTCAGTCCCAGCCGTCCTCGTCCCCCGCCTCCTGGAGCTTCACCTGCTCGGCGTCCATCCAGGCCTGGTACTCCTCGGGGGTGTCGATGGTGACGAAGCCGCGCATGCGGAAGTGGCCGAGGCCGCAGAGCTGCGCGCAGGCGATCTCGTACTGGAACTCGGGGTTGCCGGTGCGCTCGCGCATCTCGGCGGTCGTCACCTCGGGCACGAACCACACCGGGATGGTCAGGCCGGGCACGGTGTCCTGCTTGATGCGGAACTCGGGCAGGTTGAACGAGTGGATGACGTCCTTGCTCCGCAGCCTGATGATCGCCGGCTTGCCCTTCGGCAGGTGCAGCTGGTTCAGCGTGATGACGTCGTCCCCGGCGGCCGCGTCGTCGCGGTCGAGCCCGAGCGGGTTGGTCTGCACGTCGATCAGCTTGATGTCGGTGCGGCCGAAGCGGCCGTCGGGGCCGGCGTAGTGGATGTTCCAGGCGAACTGCTCGGCGGTCACCTCGACGACGGTCGCCTGGCTCTCGGGCGGTATCCGGTCGACGCGCAGGATCCACAGTGGCACCGAGAACCCGAACAGCAGCACGCCCTCGGCGACGGCGACCGCGACCTCGAGGTACGTCGACGCGTGGGTGGTGACCCCGTGGTAGTTCGCCACCGGGTTGCGCGAGCGCCGGAACCGCCAGAGCGCGTACAGGAGGAACCCGCCCCAGCCGACGAACAGCGCCAGCATCAGGACGTGGATGTAGCCGACCGTGCGGTCGATCGCGCCGCCGTGCTGCGACGCCAGGTACGGGAGCCCCAGGAGATCCGTCATCACGTCCTCGTCACGAGAGAGGGCCCCGCGTGTCGGGCCCGGGGATCGAGGCGGCGGCCTTCTTGAAGCGCCTCCTCAAGTAGAAAAAGAACCCGGCGAAGCCGCCCTGGACGGTGAGGGTCAGGGCGATGAGCGCCCAGGCGCCGGCGCGGGCGCCGTCGATCATCGGCGCGTCCCCGGCGCCGAAGCAGGCCTGGCAGGCGCGCGCCGCGCCCGGCGCCAGCGCCCACAGCGCCGCCGCCGCGAGGGCGGCGCGCGCAGCGCGGCACGTCGCCACGGCGCGGGCGGTCGCCGCCGGCGTCACAGCGCCCTCACCTTGCGCAGGAACCAGACCCCATAGCCGACGAGACCCGCGGCGGCGGCGAACGACGCCACCGCCCCGGCGAGGGCGCCGGCGCCGTCCCCCGCGGCGGCATGCTCGCGCAGGCACCAGACCCCGAGACCGCCCGCCAGGAGCGTCGACGCGACGATGAACAGGACGTGGAAGGCCTTCAGGCTCACTGGATCTCGACCCGGTTCGCGACGGTGAAGATCGGCAGCATCATAAGCGCCAGGAACAGCACCACGGTCAGCGCCAGCACCATGAAGATCAGGCGCTTCTCCGAGATCAGGTGCATGAAGTAGCAGGCGACGAGCGACCCCTTGGTGATGGCGACCGCCAGCGCGACGGCGACGGCGTACGGCAGCGGCAGGTGCAGGTACGAGACCGCCACCGTGATCAGCGTCAGCGCCATGAGGGTCACGAAGACGACCACGTAGATCCTGACGTGCCTGTCGATGTCGGCGGAGTGATCGCCCATGACGCCTCCTACAGCAGGTACAGGACCGGGAACAGGAAGATCCAGACCAGGTCGACGAAGTGCCAGAACAGCCCGCTGTTCTCGACGCGGTTCGCGAACCACTCCGGGTTCTCGTGGTAGAGCCTGGCGCCGGGGCCCCAGAACCAGGCGTTCACCGCCATCCCGCCGATGACGTGCAGCATGTGCAGGCCGGTGAGCGTGAAGTAGATGGCGAGGAAGGTGTTGGTCCGCGGGAACAGCTCGTGGTGGAACTTGGCCGAGTACTCGAAGTACTTGACCACCAGGAACACGAAGCCGAGCACGACGGTGGCGCCCATGTAGCCGCGGTAGGCGGCGAAGCGCCGGCGCATGACCGAGGCCCAGGCCATGACCATGGTCACCGACGACGAGATGAGCACCACGGTGTTGAAGGTCGCCATCGGCACGTTGAGGATCGACGAGCCGAGCGGCCAGGTCGGGGCGCCGACGCGCAGCAGGATGTAGGTCGCGAACAGCGCCCCGAACAGCATCACCTCGCTGGCGAGGAACAGCCAGATGCCGATCTTGCCGTTGTTGAGGCCGGTGTCCTGGCGGGCGGTGACGACCCAGGGGATCTCCATCGTCAGCGCGCCTCCGCCGCGTCGCACTGCGGCAGGTAGTCGGTCTTCGCCCCGGGGACGCTGTACTCGTACGGGCCGCGGTGCACCACCGGCTCGGTCTCGAAATTGCCGTGCGGCGGCGGCGACGGCGCGGCCCACTCGAGCGTGGTCGCCTGCCACGGGTTCCGGTCGACCTTCCTGCCGTGGCGGATGCTCCAGAAGAAGTTGATGATGAACGGTACCTGGGCGAGACCCAGCATCCAGGCGCCCCACGACGAGACCGCGTTCCAGTGCAGCACCGGCCTGGCGAAGTCGTAGGTCAGGCCGCCGTCGTAGAGGCGCCGCGACACCCCGGCGAGCCCGACGATGAACATCGGCATGAAGACGACGTTCATGAAGATGAACGACGGCCAGAAGTGGATCTTGCCGAGGGTCTCGTTCATCGCCCGGCCGGTCGCCTTCGGGAACCAGTGATAGATGCCGGCGAACAGGGCGAAGATCGTCCCCGGCGCCACCACGTAGTGGAAGTGGGCGATGACGTAGTAGGTGTCGTGCAGCGGGATGTCGGTGATGTTCAGCCCGAGCGGCAGCCCGGTGAGACCGCCGATGCCGAACATCGGCAGGAACGCCAGCGCGAACAGCATCGGCGTGTTGAACCGGATCGACCCGCCCCACAGCGACAGCATCAGCGACGTCAGGATGATGACCGACGGGATCGAGATGATCATCGTGGTCGTCTGGAAGAAGGCCGACATCACCGTGCCCATCCCGGTCATGAACATGTGGTGCGCCCAGACGATGAACGACGTGAAGCCGAGGAAGATCAGCGACCAGACCATGATCCGGTAGCCGAACAGCGGCTTGCGGGTGTTGTTGGCGATGATCTCCGCCACGATCCCCAGCGCCGGCAGGATCAGGACGTAGACCTCGGGGTGCGCCAGGAACCAGAACAGGTGCTGCCACAGCAGCGGGTTGCCGCCGCCGCTGATGTCGAGCGCCTGGCCGCTGACGACCAGGCCGCTCGGCATGAAGAACGAGGTCCCCGCCAGCCGGTCCATGAGCTGCAGCACGCCCGCCGCCTCGAGCGGCGGGAACGCCAGCAGCAGCAGGAACGAGGTCACGAACTGCGCCCAGACGAAGAACGGGAAGCGGAAGAAGGTCAGCCCCTTCGTTCGCAGCTGCACGATCGTCACGATGAAGTTGATCGCACCCAGCAGCGACGACGTGATCAGCAGCACCATGCCGATGAGCCACCAGGTCTGCCCGCTGCCGGCGAGGGCCGCCAGCGGCGAGTACGACGTCCACCCCGACTGGGCCGCGCCGCCCGGCACGAAGAAGCTGGCGAGCATGGTCACGCCGCCGAGGAGGTAGGCCTGGTAGGACATCATATTGATCCTCGGGAACGCCATGTCGGGCGCCCCGATCTGCAGCGGCACGACGAAATTCCCGAAACCGCCCACGGCCAGCGGCACGACCCCGAGGAACACCATGATGGTGCCGTGCATCGCCCCGAGCTCGTTGTAGAACTCGGGCAGCATGACGCCGCCGGGCATCCGGGCCTCGCCGAGGATGGCGCCCAGCCATGCGACCGGCTCGCCCGGGTAGGCCAGCTGCCAGCGCATCAGCATCATCAGGCAGAAGCCGAACATCAGGAACAGCAGGCCGGTCACGGCGTACTGCATGCCGATGACCTTGTGGTCGACCGAGAACACCCAGGTCCGCAGGAAACCCGGCTCGTGGTGTCCACCGTGCCCGGCGTCGTGGCCGTGCGCCCCGGCGTGGCCGTGATCCGGGCCGTGGCTGTGGGCGGTTCCGGTGTCGTGCATCCTGTCCGCTCCTCCCCCCCGAAGCGCGGCTACTTGCCCGCCGGCGCTGTGAACTTGAACGCGATCGGCTTGGTGTCACCCGCCGCGGCGATCGTGACCGACGCCTTCTGGGTGCCGAGCTTCTCGTGCCAGGCCTCGACCTCGTACGTGCCGGCGTCGAGGCCGGCGATCGAGAACTTGCCGTCCTTCTTCGTGACCGCGTAGAACGGGTGCGTCATCACCGCGATGAAGGCGCTCATCCACGGGTGCACATCGCACTTCACCTGGAAGATGCTCTCCTCCTTGTCGAAGGAGGTGGTGGTTTCCTTGCGGTTCGCCGGCATCGCCATGTTGAACGGCTTGTTGATCTTGGGGAGCGAATGCACGTTGTGCAGGATGCCGTCCGAGTTGAGGATGCGGAACGGCTGGCCGATCTGGATGCCGATGACGTGCGGATCGTAGCGGCAGCCGTTCTGGTCCATGACGGCCGGCTCCTTCGGGGCGGGCCAGGTCTTGCCGGCCGGCAGGCCGCCGACGACGCGCACCAGGATGTTCCCCATGGCGTTGCCGTCGCCGAGAAGCAGGACGTCGCTCGGCACCGGCGTCGTGTGCTTCTTGGCGCAGCTCGGGTCGGCGTCCATGGCGATCGCCTTGAGGTTTGGGACCTTGCCCTCGTAGGTCACGGTGCCGGTGACCGTCCCCGCCAACGCGCTGCCCGTCCCCACGACCGCCAGACACATGATCGCCGTGGCGGCGGGAATCATCCTCTTCGTCGACATCGTCCTCTCCTCCTGACAGTGAATCGGGGCGCCACGACCGGACCCCGGGCCGGGGGCGTCGCAAAAACGACGGAGTTTACATCGTCCGCGGAAGTGGGTAAAGCACCGCTCGTACCGCGTCGCCTGGCATGCACCCACGGCCGGCCGGCCACCCGCCTGCCTGCGCCCGGCGCGCCTCTACGCGTTCTCGAGCGCCAGCGACTCGGCCAGGCGCGGGTCGCGCAGGGGCACCAGCGGCCGACGCACCAGCAGCCACCCGACCGCCGCCGTGAACACTCCCCCCACCGCCAGGAACGTGGCGGCATCCAGGAGCCCGGGCCGCGCGCCCGCCTCGTGCAGCGACGGCATGACCAGCCAGTAGATGTCGAGCAGGTGCATCAGCAGCACCCAGCCGGCCCCCAGTAGGAGCCCGGCGCCGCGGCGCTTCACCGTCCGCCCCATCAGCAGCAGGAACGGGATGACGAAATGGCCGAGCGCCAGCGCCGCCGACAGGGGCTTCCACGAACCGCTCAGCCGGACGTGGAACCAGAAGGTCTCCTCGGGCAGGTTGCCGTACCAGATCAGAAAATACTGGCAGAAGGCGATGTAGGCCCAGAAGCAGACGAAGGTGAAGACCAGCTTGCCGACGTCGTGCAGGTGCTCGACGCTGATGACGTCCCTGAGCGGCCCGTTGCGCAGCAGGACCGCGGCCATCGCCAGAAGCGCGAAGAACGACGCCATTGCGCCCGAGAAGTAGTAGACGCCGAACACCGTCGAGTACCACTTCGGGGTCAGCGACATGATCCAGTCGATCGACGCGAAGGTCTGGGTGATCGCCAGCAGCAGCAGGGCCGGACCGCTGCGGCGCCTGAGCCGGAGCGAGATGGCGACGTCGCCCGTGGCGTCCTGGGCGCGCGAACCGCGGCGCCACAGCACGGCCATCACCGACCAGGCCGCGAAGTAGATCGCGGCCCGGACCAGGAAGAACGGCGTGTTCAGGAACGGCGCCTTCCAGTGCAGGAGGTGATCGGCGTGCGCGTCGGCGCGGCTCCACGGGAACAGCGACTCCATCCCGAACACCAGCGGCACGAACAGCAGCGCGAACACCGGCAGCGTGGCGGCGACGCTCTCGGCGACGCGCCGCAGCACCACGCCCCAGCCCGCCTGCACTGCGTAGTGGATCAGGACGAAGTAGAGCGCCCCGATCGCCAGGCTCAGGAAGAAGAGGAAGGCGACCAGCCACGAGAAGTAGAACTGCGCCGGGTTCGCCATCCCGAGAGCCGCCGATCCGGCGAGGCCGGCAAGCGCCGCGACGGCGCCGAACGCCGGCAGCCTGCGGAGGGGGTGCCCCTCGGGGAGGGTCGCCTCCTCGGGGCGCAACGAAAGACGGGCGCCCGGGTGGCTCATCGCGACGGCACCATTTCGACGTGGCGCGCCCCGATCCCCTCGAGGAACCGGCGCGTGGCGACGGCGTCGAATTTCGGGTCCCACGACTCGATCGAGATGAAGAACCGGTCGTTGGTGGCGCTCTCGAAGCGCTCGGAGTTGAACAGCGGGTGGTGGTGCATCGGCAGGCGGTTGAGGGCGAACATGCCGAACACCGCGCCGAGGGCGCCGAACAGCACCGCCAGCTCGAACGTCACCGGCACGAAGGCCGGCCAGGTGAAGAAGGGCTTGCCGCTGATCGTCAGCGGGTACTCGATGCTGTGCACCCAGTACTGCAGCCCGAACCCGAGCGCACCACCCGCGAGCCCCATGACCAGGACGATGAACGGCAGGATCGATCGGCGCATTCCCATAGCGCGGTCGAGGCCGTGCACCGGGAACGGCGTGTGCGAATCCCAGCGGGTGTAGCCGGCGTCGCGCACCTGCTCGCAGGCGCGGTACAGCTCGCCGGTGCCGGCGAACTCGGCCAGGAGGCCGTAGTGCTCGCCCTTCGGCAGGTCGTCGGCCAGCAGCGCCAGCGGCATCAGCGCGCCCCCGCGCCCACAGGCTGGCGCTCCGGCCGCGGCTCGAAGTGCGGGTCGGCCTGCGGCAGCACGCCCTTGACCTCGGCGGCCGCCACCATCGGCACGAAGCGGACGAACAGGCAGAACATGGTGAAGAACAGGCCGAGCGATCCCAGGAAGGTGGAGACGTCCCAGAAGGTCGGCCGGAAGTAGCCCCACGACGACGGCAGGAAGCCGCGGTGCAGCGACGTGACGATGATCACGAAGCGCTCGAACCACATGCCGATGTTCACCACGATCGACATCGCGAACAGTATCGGGATGCTGGTGCGCGCCTTCCTGAACCAGAACACCTGGGGCGAGAGCACGTTGCACGAGACCATGATCCAGTACGCCCAGGCGTACGGGCCGAACGCCCGGTTGGTGAACGCGAAGATCTCGTACGGGTTGCCGCTGTACCAGGCGGTGAAGAACTCGAGAGCGTAGGCGTAACCGACCATGCTGCCGGTCAACAGAATGATCTTCGCCATGTAGTCGAAGTGCCGCAGCGTGATGATGTTCTCGAGGCGGAAGGCGGTGCGGCAGATCACCATGAGGGTCACGACCATGGCGAAGCCCGAGAAGATCGCCCCGGCGACGAAGTAGGGCGGGAAGATCGTCGTGTGCCAGCCGGGAAGCTGCGACACCGCGAAGTCCATCGACACGATCGAGTGCACCGACAGCACGAGCGGCGTCGCGAGCGCCGCGAGCAGCAGATACGCGACCTCGTAGTGCTGCCAGTGGCGGTTCGAGCCGCGCCAGCCGAGCGCCAGGAGGCCGTAGATGAGACGGCCGATCCTCGCCTTGCAGCGGTCGCGCATGGTGGCGAGGTCGGGGACCAGGCCGACGTACCAGAACAGCGCCGAGACCGTGCCGTAGACGCTCACCGCGAAGACGTCCCAGAGGAGCGGGCTCCTGAAGTTCGGCCAGGTCCCCATCTGATTCGGCAGCGGGAACATCCAGTAGGCGACCCAGACGCGGCCGACGTGGATGCCGGGGAACAACAGGGCGCACATGACGGCGAAGATGGTCATCGCCTCGGCGGCCCGGTTGATCGAGGTGCGCCAGCGCTGCCGCAGGAGAAAGAGGATGGCCGAGATCAGCGTGCCGGCATGGCCGATGCCGACCCAGAAGACGAAGTTGGTAATGTCCCACGCCCAGCCGACCGGGACGTTCAGCCCCCAGATCCCGATCCCCTCCCAGAACAGCCAGGCGACCGCGATCCCGAGGAGGCCGAGCAGCATCGCCGACGGGACGAAGAACAGCCACCAGCCGATCGGCGCCGGCCTCTCGAGCGGCTCGGCCACCGCGTCGGTGATGGCGCGGAAGGTCGGCTCCTTGAGGATCAGGGCCGGCCGGCGGTCCGCCGGGTTGTCGAGGATCGCCTCGTGGCTGGGGGTCACGCGTTCGTCCGTTTCATGGAATCGTGCGGTTCTTACCATCCACCCGGCATCGAGTCAAGAGCGCCGGTCGCGCGCTGTCGGTCGCGAGGTGTCGGGCGCCGGCTCAGCCCGCGAGAGCCAGTCCGGCCTGGCCGAGGGCGGCCGCGAGAGCGGCGCCGGAGGCCGGGATCGAGGCGGCGATGCGGTCGGCATTGCGCCGCACCCATTCGCCGGCGGCGGGACCGGCGGTCACGCCGCCCCCCGCCCCCGGCAGTCCGAGATGCCGGCGCCAGGCGTCGCGCCGCGCCGCGGCCTGCTGGTGCAGGGAGCCGATCGGCGCCCCCTGGCGCAGCACCCGCCCGATGCCGGCCGCCAGGTCGTGGGCCTCCTCGATGCCGCCGTTCATGCTGAAGGCGCCCACGGGCGTGCTGATGTGCGCCGCGTCCCCGGCCAGGAAGACCGGACCCGCCGCGAACGCCCGGGCCGCCCGGCGATCGAACTGCACCAGCGTCGACCAGTAGAGGTTGTCGGGGCGCGCCGCGAACCACGGCGCCCGGCGGGACAGGAGGTCGCGCAGGCGCTCGACGGTCGGCTCGTGATCCGCGGCCGACGCGATCTGGAAACCCCAGCGGCAACGCCCCGGCTCGAGCGGCCAGTAGACGCCCTGTGCCGCGGTCTCGAGAACCACGCGCGCCTCGTCGGGCATCTCGCCGCGCGCCTCGAACTCGTAGACCGAGAGGGTGAGGGTGCCGCCCGCGTCCTCGGTCTCGATCCCGAGCATCCGGCGAACGGACGAGTTCCAGCCGTCGGCGCCGATGACGAACGCCGGCCGGCGGACCTTCTTCCCAACCACGACCCACTCCGTGCGGGCGATCGGATAGCCGGACGCGACCTCGTCGAGCCACGCCACCTCGGCCTCGACGCGTCCGTCCGCGACACGCAGGGCCTCGAGGCGGTGCGTCCAGCGCACCGTGACGCCGCGGCGCGCCAGCTCGTCCTCCGCCTGGCGCTCGAGGGCGCTCTGCCGCAGGACGAAGAGGAACGGGTGTTTCAGACCGAGGCGCGCGAAGTCGACCGCCGCCCGCCGGTCGTTCCCCTCGTAGAACGCCATTCCCGGCAGCCGCCGGCCGCGCCCGAGCACGGCCGCCAGCAGACCGGCCTCCTCGAGCAGGTCGAGGGTCCGGGGATGGAGCGGCAGCGCGTACGAATGCTGCGCCACGCGCTGGTCCTGGTCGATGACCTCGACCGCCACCCCCTGGCGCTCGAGGAACAATGCGGCCATCAGGCCGACCGGCCCGGCGCCGACGACGAGGACTTCCGGCTCGCGTTCCTCCGTCATGGTCCCGACTCCTCGATGGAGGCCAAGCATAGATCAGGTGCGCGCCCCGTCGCTCACTCCGGCGGCGGCGCCGGCCCCGCCCGGGGGCGCCGCATCCGCTCGAGGACCTCCGCGGCGCGGCGGCGGCCGTCCGATCCATCCGGGAAGAGGCGCGCCGCGGCGGCGAACTCGCGCAGCGCCACGTCGCGGCGCCGCAGCGCCCGCGCCGCCGACGCCAGCGCGTAGTGGGTCTCCGGGAGATCGGGGCGGGCGCGCACCGCCCGCTCGCCATAGTCGTAGGCGGTCTCGAGGACCCCCTCGGCGAGCCACGACAGGCCGAGCTCCGCGAGCGCCAGCCCGGCCGCCGGCGCCAGGAGCGCCGCTGTCCGCCATTGCTCGCGCGCCTCGGCGGTGCGGCCCTGCTCCGCCAGGGCGCGCCCGAGCATCGTGCGCGCCTCGACGAAATCGGGCGCCCGGTCCACCAGGGCGCGGTAGTGCGCCTCGGCCTCGGACCATTTCCCCGCGGCCGCCGCCATCGCCGCCAGGGCGTTGTGCGGATCGAGACGGCGCGGGTTGAGCGCCAGCGCCTCGTCGTAGGCGACCCGGGCCTCGGCGTCGCGACCGCGCGCGCGCAGGGCGTAGGCGCGGTTGAGCGCCGCCTCCTCGGGCCACCTCTCCTGCGCCACCCCGGCATCCAGGTTGAACAGGACGAGCCCGATCGCCAGCGCCAGCAGGATCGCGGGCCGCCTCCAGGCGGCCGCGCCGGCTGCGAGCATGCGGCCGGCGAAGATCGCCGCCACCGGCACGAGCGGCAGGCGGTAGCGATCGGTCGGGAAGAACAGCAGGATGGAAACCGCGTAGGCCCCTGCATACAGGAGCAGGAGCACGCTCCCCGCGCGGTCGGAGCCGGCGCCCCGCCCGGCGGCGGCCCCCGAGCCGGCCCCGGCGCCCCGCCCGGCCGCGGCCTTCCGTCCGGCCACGGCGCTCAGGCCGAGACACGCCCCCGCCAGCGCCAGCGGCGCCACCAGGCCGAACGGGCAGGCAATCCCGCGCCGCCACAGCAGGAGACGCAGCACGTGCGACGTGCCGCGGTCGTCGTACATATTCTCGTTTCTCGGGATCTCCCGCCCGGCCACGAGGTCGAGCGCCTTGCGGACGTAGAGGCGCAGCGCCGGCCCCGGATACTCCAGGGCGAACGCGAAGCCGCGCGCGGCGAACCAGCGCGACCGGGCCGCCGCGCCCGTGATGCCGAGGTTCTCCGGCTCCTGGGCGATGCGCTCGAACTCGCCGCCCGGCCGGGCGCGCACCGTGCGGTCGTAGTCGGGATTGTTGCCGATGTAGAAGTTGATGCCGCCGTTGGCGGAGATCAGCACCGGCTCCCGCGCCACTGCCAGGTTGCGCGCGGCGACCACCATGACCGGAAGCCCCGCCCCGGCGAGCAGGAGCAGGGCCGCGGTCCGGCCGGCGCGCCGCCACGCCCAGCCCGCCGCAACCGGCACCGCCAGCAGGATGTTCGGCGTCGCGACGGCCGACAGGCCCCACAGCGCTCCCCCGCCGAGCCAGGCGCCGCGGCGGCGCGTCCCGCGCTCCGGGCCGCCGTCGCTGCCGGCGCGCGCGAGCACCAGGAGGCCGCCGAGGGTCAGGGCGACGTGCACGACCGGAATGAGCGGCTGGACGTCGAAGCGGATGAGCGGCGCGTAGAAGGCCATGACGAGGCCGGCCGCCAGGCCGGCCATCGCCCCGAGGATGCGCGCCCCGAGGCGGGCCGCCAGGACGCACGACAGCGCCCCGATGACCGCCTGCACGACGTAGACCGGCGTCATCACCGGACCGAAGAGGGCGAACGGCAGCGCCAGGAAATACGGGTACAGGGGCGGCTGCCAGAAGGCCTGGTCGCCGCCGAGCAGGGCGCCAGAGGCGATGAGGCGGGCGAGCCGGGCGTAGTTGGCGCCGTCGACGATCGGCACGCCGTACCACGGCAGATCGCGGATCTCCGCCAGGTGCAGCAGGCGCAGGAGAAGCGCCGCGCCGAACACCGCGAGGTCGTGACGCCGCCTCATCGGGCGGAGTCTACCTCGTGTATACGGCCTCCGGGGGCGGCGCACCGCGGTCGCTCACCGCCCCGGAGGGCTGTGGTATGCTCCGCGGCCTTCCGAGGGGCCGGGACGGTTCATGCCATCGGCTCCCGCGCCGGGATCCGGGCGGAAGCGGGGGGGGATCCATGAGAGAGTTCAAGGAATTCCTGCTCAAGTCCAATGCGCTCGCCCTGGCGATCGGGGTCATCGTCGGCGGCGCCATCGGCAAGGTCGTCTCGTCGCTGGTGAGCGACATCCTGATGCCGCCCATCGGCCTGCTGCTCGGCAACATCGACTTCAGCAACCTCTTCCTCAACCTGTCGACGACGCACTACGCGACGCTCGACGAGGCGAAGAAGGCCGGCGCGCCGACGCTGAACTACGGCATGTTCACCAACTCGATCATCGACTTCGTGATCATCGCATTCTGCATCTTCCTGATCACGAGGGTGGCGATGAAGCCGCAGCCGGCGCCGCCCGCGCCGCCTACCAAGGAATGCCCGCAGTGCTGCGAGGCGATCGCGAAGGCCGCGAAGAAGTGCCGCTTCTGCGCCAGTCCGCAGGCCTGACCAGGGAGCCCGACACCATGACACGCCCGATCCTCGCCACCACCGCCCTCGTGGCCGCGGCCGCGTGCGCCGCGGCGATCCCGGCCGCCGCCCAGGACGCGCCCGCCGGGAAGAAGCCGCCGAAGTGGAGCGACACCGCCGAGCTCGGCTGGGTCGCGACCTCGGGCAACAGCGAGAGCAGCAGCCTCGGCCTCAAGGACACCCTCACGCGCGAGGGCAAGAACGATCTCTTCGAGCTCAAGCTCGGCGGCATCAAGGTCACGACGAGCGACATCCGCCTGTACGCGGTCGGCACCCCTACCGACTACACCCGCGAAGAGGACAAGAGCACCGAAACCACCGCCGAGAACTACTACCTGACCGGCCGGTACGACCACAACATCACCACCAGGTTCTTCTGGTTCGGGGGCGCCGGGTGGGACCGCAACATCCCCGCCGGCATCCAGAACCGCTATGTCGGCTTCGGCGGCGTCGGCCACAACTGGTTCGCCGGCGACCGGCGCAAGTGGCGCACCGACTACTCGGCCACGGGGACGAAGCAGGACAACGTGGTCGACGATCCGACATTCGACGACACCTTTTTCGGCATCCGGCTGACCTCGACCTTCGTGCAGAAATTCGGCGCCGGCGACAACGGCAGCTACGGCAACGACACGGTCGTCGACGAGAACCTCGGCGACACCACCGACTGGCGCGTCAACATGACCAACTGGGTGGCTCTCAACTTCACCGGCCACCTGGCGCTCAAGGTCAGCCTGCAGTGGCTGTACGACAACCTGCCGTCGCTCGAGGTCGTCAACCTGTATCCTGCGACCGACCCCGGCGGCACCGGAACGCCGAGCGGTACGGCGCTCGTCGAGGTGGACGACCTCGACTCCATCTTCACCACCGCGCTGGTCATCAAGTACTGAGGCAGGAGAAAAACATGCCCGCATCCAGGATTCCGAAACCGGCGGCGCTGGCGGCCGTCGTCGCGTCGCTCGTCCTCGCATCCGCGCCGGCCTTCGCGCGCGGCGGCGAGAAGGGTGACATCGAGGTCGGCGTCTATTTCGGCCAGGGGAAGCCCGACTCGTACAACCCGCTCGACCCCAAGGACGCGACGCTCTGGGGGGTGCGCGGCGGCTATTTCCTCACCGATCGCTGGAGCACCGAGGGATCGTGGCAGACGATGTCGACCGAAGGCAGCGTGGCAGGCCCCGACCCGGACGTCGACCTCAACGGCCTGCGCGGCAACATCCTCTACAACTTCCGCCCCGGCAAGAAATTCCGCTGGTTCCTGACCGCCGGGATCGGGCTCGAGTCGGTCGACGCGGGCGACGCCAACGTCGACGAGAGCGCCTTCGGCTACAACCTCGGCGGGGGCGGCCGCTGGTATTTCGGCAAGTCGCGGACCTTGGGCCTGCGCGCCGACGCCCGCTGGGTGACCACCGACCCCGGCGGCGGCGTCGACGGGAGCCAGAACAACTACGAGTGGAACGGCGGCCTGCTGTGGTCCTTCGGGGGCGGCACACCGGCTGATGACGACGGCGACCACGTGCCGAACAAGAACGACACCTGCGCCTCGACACCGAAGGGTGCGCGCGTCGACAGCAAGGGCTGCCCGACTGATGCCGACGGCGACCGGGTCTACGACGGCATCGACAAGTGCCCCGACACCCCCCGCGGCTGGGTGGTGGACCTCACCGGCTGCCCGAAGGATACGGACGGCGACGGTGTCGCCGACGACGTAGACGCCTGCAAGGACACACCGAAGGGTGCCAAGGTCGACGACAAAGGCTGCCCGACCGAGGACGCCGACGGCGACGGCATCTGGGACGGCGCCGACCGCTGCCCCGCCACCCCCACGGGGGTCAAGGTCGATCCCGTCGGCTGCCCCATGGACGCCGACGGCGACGGCATCTGGGACGGCATCGACACGTGTCCGAACACGCCCAAAGGAACCACGGTCGACGACAAAGGCTGCCCGGCGGCCGGATAGATACCGAGGGGCCTGGCTCACCATCGGTTTTCGGCGGCCGACCTGCTCCGACCGATGAGGCTCTCACCGTGCTCGACGAAGCCTCACGATCGAGCAGAGTTGAAGCAGGGCCCTTCCCAAGCCAGGCTCCCCTGGGAGACAATCCCGATTAAAGACACCTGGTGCGCCGTCCGGCGCGAACACGGCTAGGGGCGAGGCGATCGAATGGGCGATCGACGTCAGGTCGACGACGCGGCAGCCCGCGGTTCCGGCGCAGGCAATCCGCGCCGCCTGGGCGATTTCCTGCTGGTGCGTGAGATCGGCCGCGGCGGCATGGGGGTCGTCTACGAGGCACAGCAGACCTCGCTCCATCGCCGCGTTGCCCTCAAGGTGCTCCCCCCCGGACTGGGGCTGACTCCGCAGGGCGTTCAACGCTTCCACCGCGAAGCCGAGGCCGCCGCCAGGCTCCACCATACCCACATCGTGCCGGTGTACGCGGTCGGCGAAGAAGAGGGCTGCCACTACTACGCCATGGAGTTGATCGAAGGGCAGCCGCTCACCGAGGTCCTGCGGGATCTGCGCGGCGGGGGATCGAGCCCCTTATTGCAAGCGACGGTGACCCGCATCGCGAACGAAGCGGCCCGGGCCCTGAGGAGTCCGTCGCCCGCGGGCGCCGGCCCAGGAGGTGCAGCGCCCGGAGGCGCCGCCCCCGAGAACCCGACCATCACGGCGCCGGCGGTGGCGCCGACTCCCGCCGCCCACCCTCATCCGGATCCGTCGGCAACGACCTCCCACGGTCCGGGGAGCCTCTCGGACACCGCGTCGGGATCGCGGCACTGGTTCGACACCGTCGCCCGCCTGGTAGCCGACGTGGCCGATGCGCTGCACTCCGCCCATGGCCGCGGCGTTGTCCACCGCGACGTCAAGCCCGCCAACCTCCTGCTCTCCGATGATGGCCGGCTGTGCGTCACCGATTTCGGCCTGGCGCAGGTGGCCCAGGAGCCGGGGATGACGGTGAGCGGCTCCTTCCTCGGAACGCCCGCCTACATGTCCCCTGAGCAGATCGCGGCCGGTCGCGTCAGGGTGGATCACCGGACCGACGTCTACTCGCTCGGGGCGGTCCTGTACGAGATCCTGACCCTGGAGCGGCCGTTCCCGGGCGACAGCAGGGAGCAGGTGCTCGCGGCGATCATGACCAAGGAGCCGCGCGGGCCGCGCCGGTTGAACCCGCGCGTGCCGGTCGACCTCGAGACGATCTGTCTCAAGGCGCTCGAGAAGGACCCGGACCGGCGCTACGGCACCGCGCACGACATGGCGGAGGACCTGCGCGCCTTCATGCAGCGCGGCCTGATCGCCGCCCGTCGCGCCGGCCGGATGCGGCGCGCCGCCAAGTGGTCCCGCCGGCATCCCGTGGCGGTCACGGCGGCGACCCTATCGCTGGCGGCGATTCTCGCCGGCACCGGACTCACGATCGCATTCCGCTCCTGGAACGCCGGGGAGCGCGCCCAGCGCGCGGTCGCCGAGGCGCGGGTCCTCCTGGGCCAGGGCGAGTACCGCAAGGGTCTCGCCCGGGTGGACGAGGCGCTCCGGATCCTCCCCGGATTGATGGACGCACGACGCGCCCGCGCGGAGGCCCTGCTCCGCGCCGGTCACTTCGTCGAGGCGGCCGGCGAGGCGGAAGGAGTGCTCGGAAGGCTCCCGGACGACTGGACGGCCCACGCCGTCCTGGCCGCCGCGGCGCGCTCCGGCTTCATCGCCGACGTGGACGTCGGTGGGCACGCGCGCGCGGTCGAACGGCTGGCGCCCGCAAGCGCGGACGCCTTCTACCTGAGAGCGCTGCTCACGGAGGACAGCAAGGAACGGCTCCGCCTCCTCGACCGGGCGCTCGATCTCGATCCCTCACACCTGCCGGCCATCGCCGCGCGCGCCGACTCCCTCCTGGCGCTGAAAGACTTCGCCGGCGCGGTCGCGGCGGGCGAGCGGATGCTCGCGGCGCGGCCGCGTTCGGCGCGCGGACGGCGCGCGCTGGGCTTCATTCGCTGGAGCGAGGGAGACACGACCCGCGCCCTCGAAGAAATCGACAGGGCGATCGCCCTCGACCCGGATGATCCCATCAGTTACGTCGTCAAAGGGCGAATCGAGCGGGAAATCGGCAGGCCGGAGGAGGCGATCGCCGATTTCACGCACGCCATCGAGATCGATCCCCATTACGTCGATTCGTTCTGTAACCGCTCGTGGATCCTGTACGGCCTCGGACGGCGGGACGAGGCCATCACCGACGCCCGCCGCGCCCTCGATCTCAACCCGGATCTCCTGTGCGCGCATCAAAGGCTGCTCTCCGCCCTCGCGAGGGACGAAGCGACAGCGAAGGAGTTCGACCAGGAGGTGGCACGGTTCGAGGCGATCGCCGAGCGCTATCGTCTCCCCGAGCATCGCCAGCAGGCTTACACCTTCATGGCCATTCTCCACAGCAACCGCGGCGAGCACGAGGAGGCGCTGGCGGCCGCGGAACGGGCGATTCAGGCCCGCCCCGGCAGCATCTACGGCTACAGCACGCGGGCCCAACTCCTGCGCCGGCGCGACGGCGCCGCCGCCGCCCGCGACGACTGCGATCGCATGGAGGGGCTCCCCCTGAACACACCGGCGGATCTCAACGAGCGCGCCGGAACGCTGCGGTTCCAATGTGATCGGCCCGAACGCGCCCTGACCGACTACGGCAGGGCCATCGACATGGCTCCCGCCTGGGCCGGGGCCTACCAGGATCGCGGTGGGCTCCTCGCCAGCGAGGGACGGGCCGCGGCGGCGCTGGAGGACCTGACGCGCGCCGTCGATCTGTCGCCGTGGAGCGCACCGGCGCTTCTCGCGCGTGGCGATGTCCTGGTCGCGCTCGATCGCGAAGCGGACGCGTTGAAGGACTTCGAGAAGGCCCACGCCCTCGGCATGGACACGACCGCCCTGCGCGCCAGTTGGGCGAACGCTCTTGTTGATCTCGGCAGGGGCGACGAGGCGCTGCATCTGCTGGACGGGGCGATCGAAAGGTCCACGAACCCCGACCTCGAATGGCTCCGGAAGGCCCAGACGCTTCTCGCGCTCGGGCGCACGGAAGAGGCGGTGGCGGCGGCCGACAAGGCAATCGCTATCCGGCCCGATCTCCCGTGGCCCCACTACTATCGCGGCCTGGATTCCATCTTCCTGGCGGGCCAGTGCCCGGGAGTCGCTGATCGCTTCCGAAAGGCGCTCGGGCTGATGCCGACGAACATGGAGCTGAACAGGGAGATTGCCTACAGCAGCGCGGCGTACCTGGCGCGCGCCTGTCCCGATCAGTACGATGCCGGCTGGGCCGCGCGCCTGGCCGAGCGCGGCACTCAGAACTCTCCACGCGATCCCATCGCCCACAGCGCCCTGGCCTTCGTCGAGTATCGCCGGGGTGATCTCGCGCGGGCGCGGCGCGAGATCGAGGAGGCGATCCGCCTCACGAAGACCCCGGGCGCGGAGGATCCGCGGGACCATTTTCTTCTCGCCATGATCGGCGCCAGGACCGGCGACCGGATCCGGGCCAGGGCGGAATTCGACCGCGCCGCTCTCCGCATGCAGCGCTGGCCGAAGGACCCTTCCCTGATTCCGCTGCGCGACGAGGCCGCCTCCGCCCTCGGCATCGCCATTCGTTGACGGCGTCGCGAGCGGGCGTGGTTGTCCCTCTTCGTGGCGGGGCACCGGACCGCATCTCGAGAACCGCTGATGCAGGCTGGCACCTCGATACCGGCCGGGGGCGTTCCGCACCCGGGGGAGGGATGGGGGTTCCTGGTGCGCGCCGTCAACGCCTGCGGTGCGGGGCGACTCCGGCGGGCCTGGCCAGGCGGCGCCGTGCGATACCGGGATCGCCCCGCGCTCACGGCCTGTCCGTGAGCGGCGCGCCGCCGCCCGGACGCGGCTCGGTCGCCGGTTGTCGGCGGTCCGCCGGGCACGGATCAGGCTGGCCGCCGGCCCGGGCGCCCGGCAGGTCGGGCTCGATGGCCGTTATTGACAGCGCCGCGCGCCGATTCGTATAATGCGCGCTTCCGTACAGGAGATGGTGTGCCCGTGAGCTACGCGATCATCGCGACAGGCGGCAAGCAGCACAAGGTGACGGTGGGCGACCAGCTCCGCGTGGAGCTCCTCGACGCCGTCGTGGGCGATTCCGTCACCTTCGACCAGGTCCTCGCGCTCAAGAGCGGCGACGACCTCAAGGTCGGGCATCCCACGCTGACCGGCGCCCGCGTGGTCGCCAAGGTGGTCGAACAGGGGAAGGGCCCCAAGGTGCGGATTTTCAAGAAGAAGCGGACCAAGCAGTATCGCCGGACACGCGGCCACCGCCAGGCTTTCACGGCGGTCGTGGTCGAGGAGATCCAGGGCGGGTAGCCCGGCGCCGCCGGGCCGGCCCCGGCGGCGGCAGCAGGAGATCGCAGCATGGCCCACAAGAAAGCCGGCGGAAGTTCGAGAAACGGGCGCGACAGCAACTCGCAGCGCCTCGGCGTCAAGCGCTACGGCGGCCAGTTCGTAACTGGAGGTTCGATCCTGGTGCGCCAGCGCGGCACGCGCTTCAAGCCGGGCTCGAACGTCGGCTGGGGGCGGGACGATTCGCTGTTCGCCCGCGTCGACGGCTACGTCAAGTTCGAGGACCGCGGCACTCTCGGCCGCTTCATCAGCGTCCTCCCCGAGCGTGAGGCTGCGTCAGGCTCGTAACCTCCCGGCCGCCGCGGCCCGGGTCACCACCCTTCGGACCCGCCGACCGGGTCAGCGGTCCATCCCATGCTCGTCGACCAGGCACGCATCGTCGTCCGCGGCGGCGCCGGCGGCAACGGCTGCGTGAGCTTCCGCCGCGAGAAGTACGTACCCCGGGGCGGCCCCGACGGCGGCCCGGGCGGCGACGGCGGCGACGTCTGGCTGGTCGCCGACCGCTCCCTCAAGGGCCTGAACGCGTTTCGCTTCAACCGCGTCTGGGAGGCCGACCGCGGCCGCCACGGCCAGGGCTCGAACTGCGCCGGGCGCGACGGCGACGATCTGGTGGTGCGCGTTCCCCCGGGGACCGTGGTGCTCGCGACCGACGACCAGCGCCTGCTGGCCGACCTCGTCCACGAGGGCGACCGCTACCTGGCCGCGGCCGGGGGCAAGGGCGGGCGCGGCAACACGTCGTTCGCCACCTCGACCCACCAGGCGCCGCGCGAGTCCGAGCCCGGCGTCCCCGGCGAGGAGCGCGCGCTGCTCCTCGAGCTGAAAACCATCGCCGACGTCGGACTCATCGGGTACCCCAACGCCGGCAAGTCGACGCTCATCGCCCGCATCTCGGCGGCGCGGCCGCGCATCGCCGACTACCCGTTCACCACCCTCGAGCCGCACCTCGGCGTCGTCGACCTCGGCCAGTACCGCGGCTTCGTGGTCGCCGACATCCCCGGCCTCATCGAGGGGGCGCACGCGGGGCACGGCCTCGGGATCAAGTTCCTGCGCCACGTCGAGCGCACCCGGGTGCTGGTGCACCTCGTGGACGTGTCGGAGATGACCGGGCGCGACCCGGTGCGCGATCTCGAGGTCATCAACGGCGAGCTCCGGGCGTTCAGCGCGGCGCTCGCCGACAAGCCGCAGGTCGTCGCGGCCACCAAGATCGACACGCGGCCGGCGCCCGGCCGCCTCCGCGCCCTGCACGATCACTGCGCCGCCCGCGGCGTTCCGTTCCATGCCATCTCGTCGGTCAGCGGCGAGGGGATCCGCGATCTCCTCGAGACCCTGTGGCCGATGGTGCGCGACGCCGAGGAGGGCGCCGACGCCCCCGCGAAGGAGGACACGCCATTCACCTGAACCGCAAGATGTCCCTCGTCCTCGAGGCGGCCGCCGACCGCAAGGCCGAGGAGCCGGTCGCCCTCGACCTGCGCGGCCTCGCCTCGTTCACCGACGGCTTCGTCATCGTCACCGGGGGGCAGCGCCGCCAGACCCAGGCGATCTGCGACTCCATCATCGAGCGCCTGGAGGCCGAGGGCGAGCGCACCGGCCATGTCGAGGGGTACCAGCGCGGCGAGTGGATCCTGCTCGACCTCGCCGACGTGGTCGTGCACGTCTTCACGCCGGAGACCCGCCGGTTCTACGGCATCGAGCGCCTGTGGGGCGACGCTCCGGCCTTCGACCCCGAGCGGCCGGCGCCGCGCCGGCGCCCGGCGCGCGAGCCGGCGCACGCGCCGGCCGGGGCCGCCCCGAGAAGCGCCGGACGGACGGGCCCCGCCGCCGCCCGATCGGCGGCGAAGCGCGCGCGCAAGGCGACCCGCAAGGGTTGACAGGATCGCCGCTCACCTTTACATTACCGGCCCTGCTGGCCGAAAGGAGAACCCGTGGGCGCGGTCGCTGCCATCGCCCCGTCCGGTCCCCCGCCGTCGAGGTCGGAGCGCATGACCCGGCTGCTGGAGGTCGCGCGCCGGGTGGCGCAGACCGATGCCAATGTCCTCCTGGCCGGCGAGAGCGGCACCGGCAAAGGGACGCTCGCGCGGTACCTGCACGACGCGAGCCCGCGCGGCGCGGGCCCCTTCGTGACGATCACCTGCGCGACCATCCCCGGGGAGCTGCTCGAGAGCGAGTTGTTCGGGCACGAGAAGGGCGCCTTCACCGGCGCCGTCGAGATGCGTCGGGGGCGCTTCGAGCAGGCCGACGGCGGCACGATCCTGATCGACGGGGTCAGCGAGCTGGCGCCGGGGCTGCAAGGGAAGCTGCTGCGGGTCGTGCAGGAGAAGGCGTTCGAGCGCCTCGCCGGCACCGGCACGATCGAGGTGGACGCGCGCATCGTGTCGTCCACCCAGGTGGACCTCGAGACCCTGGTCGCCTCCGGACAGTTCCGCGGCGACCTGTACTATCGGTTGAACGTGATCCGGCTCGACCTGCCGCCGCTCCGGGAGCGGCTCGAGGACCTGCCGGATCTGGCGGATGCGATGCTCCGGGAGATCGTCTCCCGGAGGGGCGGTGAGCCGCCGCGGCTGTCGGCGGGCGCCCTCGATCGGCTGGCGCAGCACGACTGGCCGGGCAATCTCAGGGAGCTGCGCAACGTCCTGGAGGCGGCCGCCATCACGCAGTCGGGACCCGAGATCGCGGCCGACGCCCTGGCGATCGGCCAGGCCGGGGGATCGGGTCCCGTGGCCGAGGCGTTGCGGGGAAGGTACACTCTGGCCCAGCTCGAGGAGAGGTACATCCGGGAGGTTCTCCGGCTGACGCGCGGGCGCCGCGCCGAGGCGGCCCGGGTTCTCGGCATCAATCGGAAGACCCTGCTGGAGAAACGGAAGAGGTATCGCATACCATGAAAGCCGTGAAGAAGACATCCAGGAAGGCACGGGCCAAGCCCGCCAGGTCCGCCAGGCCCGCACGCGCCGCCAGGCCCGCGAAGCCGGCCAGGCCGGCGGCCGCCCCGGCGCGCGTCGCCGCCGCGGCGAAGCCCGCGGCCCCCCCGGCGCGCGCCGTCGCCCCGAAGGCCGGCGACCGCGCCGCGGCCTCCAGGCCGGCGGGACGCCCGGCGCCGCTGCAGCCGACCGCCCGGCCCGCGCCGCCGAAGCCGCCCCCTCCGGTGATCGGCGCGAAGCAGCTCGACGCGTTCCGCCGCCTCCTGAACGAGCGCAAGCGCGGCCTGGCGGACATGTACAACCGCAACAAGACGTACGGCCGCCTGACCGAGGACGAGGGAACGCAGGATCTCGCCGACAAGGCGTCGAACGCCTATACGAAGGAGTTCCTTTACTCGCTGTCGAACACCGACCGCGAGGTCCTGCAGAAGGTCGACGAGGCGCTGGTGCGGCTCGAGACCGGCGGCTTCGGCCAGTGCCTCGAGTGCGGCGCGGAGATCAACCGCAAACGCCTCGAGGCGGTGCCGTGGGCCAGCCATTGCATCGTCTGCCAGGAGAAGAAGGAGAAGGGCCTCCTCTAGCCAGCCGGGCCGCCGGCCGGGCCGCCGCCCGGGCCGCCCTCCGCGGCACGCGGGGATCGCGATGAAGATCCGGACCGTCCTGTACCTGACGATCGGGGCCATCGTCGTCTCCGTGCTGTCGATCGTCTACACCACCAACCGCGAGGTTCTCGACCGGCACGTCTTCCTCGGCCACGGGCTGTCGATGCCCGTGTGGTCCTGCATCCTGTTCGCCGGCGGCTTCTCGATGCTGGTGCCGCTGCTGTTCGGGCTGCTGCGCGACGCGCGCCGCTTCTTCGGCACGCTCGGGGCGCGGCGCCAGCAGAACGCCGCGCGCGACGCCGAGGAGCACTACGTCCGCGGCGTCGAGGCGATGCTCAACGGGCGCGAGGAGCGCGCCCTCGAGCACTTCAACGCCGTGCTGGAGATTGACGGCCAGCACTTCGAGGCGCTCCTCAAGGGGGGCGAGGTGCTGCGCATGCTGCGGCGCTTCGGCGAGGCGGTCGAGTACCACCGCCGTGCCGCCCGCGCCCGCGAGGGGGACGTCGCGCCGCTGTACTCGCTGGTGGCCGATTACGAGGAGTCCGGGGCGGCCGAGAACGCCAAGGCGGTGCTCAACCGGATCATCGCGATGGACCCGAAGCGATCGCTCAACGCCTACCGGCAGTTCCGCGCGATCTGCATGCGCGAGGGGGCCTGGGACAAGGCCTGGGAGATCCAGCAGCGCATCGAAGAGCTGCTGTCGGGCCTCGGCCGCCCGCCGCGCTCCGAGAAGAAGCACCATCTCGCCATCCGCCTGATGCTGGCGCGCCGGCACCTCGACGAGGGCCGGCCGCGCGACGCCATCGGCCTGCTGCGCCGCCTCATCCGCATGGACCCGGGGTTCGTCCCGGCGCACCTGCGTCTCGGCCGGGCGCTGACAGCGCTCGGCCAGCCGGAGTCGGCGGTCGAGGCCTGGGAGGAGGGCTGGCAGGCGACCGCGCACCCCATCTTCCTGACGACCATCGAGGACCACTTCCTGCGCGAGGAGGAGCCGCGGCGCGCCATCGAGGCCCTGAAGTCGGCGGTCTGGAAGAGCCGCCAGGACATCCTGCCGCGCTTCTTCCTCGGCAAGCTCTATCTCCGGCTCGAAATGCTCGACGAGGCGCTCGCCGAGTTCATGCGCATGAAGAGCCGGGTGGCGCACTTCCCGGCGCTGCACTACAACCTCGCCCGGATCCACGAGCGCCACGGCAACTACCGCGAGGCGATCCGCGAGCTCGACACGCTCCTGTCGCAGGCCGACGCCCTCAGGGCCGAGTACGCCTGCGCGATCTGCGCGCGGCGCTACCCGGAATGGTCCGAGCACTGCGAGCGCTGCGGCGAGTGGAACAGCATCGCCGTCGACTTCCGCGAGGAACGCGGTGTCGAGGAGCTCGGACTCAGTTCCGCGCCGGTCTACACCGTCGAAGGCCAGGAGGGCTAGATGGCCGCCGCACCGCGCCTGCCGATGGTCCTCGTCGTCCTCGACGGCTGGGGGCACAGCGACAGCCGCGAAGGGAACGCCATCGCCGCGGCGGCGCCACAGTGCATGGAGCGGCTGCGGCGCGAATGGCCGTCGTCGCTGCTGCGGGCCTCGGGCGAATCGGTCGGCCTGCCCCCCGGCTACATCGGCAACTCGGAGGTCGGCCATCTCTGCCTTGGCGCCGGGCGCGTCGTCCCGCAGGACTTCGCGCGCATCAACCGCGCCCTGGCGAACGGCGAGCTGGCCCGCAACCCGGCGCTGGTGACGGCGCTGGCGGCGGCCGCGCGCCCCGGCGCCGCGCTGCATCTCATGGGCCTGCTGAGCGACGGCGGCGTCCACAGCCACATCGGCCACTGCGAGGCGCTCATCGATCTTGCCCGCGCCGCGGGCGTGGCGCGTCTGTGCATGCACGCGTTTCTCGACGGCCGCGACACGCCGCCGACGAGCGCATTGCCGTTCGTGGAGCGCGTCGAGGCGCGCCTCCAGGCCCGCGGCTACGCTCCGATCGCGACCGTGTCGGGCCGCTACTGGGCGATGGACCGCGACAACCGCTGGGAGCGCATCGAGAAGGCCTGGCGCGCCCTGGTGCTGCGCGAGGGGGAGCGCTTCCCCACCGCCGCGGCGGCGGTCAGGGCCGCCCACGCGGCGGGCACCGGCGACGAGTTCGTCCCGCCGTCGGTGATCGACGGCGCCGCCGTCCTCCGCGCCGGCGCGGGGCGCGGTGGCGACGCGGCCGGCGGCGGCGCGGCGGCGGCCGGACGGGACGCCGCCGGGCGCGATGCCGCGGTCCGCGACGGCGACGCGGTCGTCTGCTTCAACTTCCGCGCCGACCGCGCGCGCGAGCTGACGCGCGCCTTCACCGAGCAGGGATTCGACCGCTTCCGCCGCTCCTCCCCGCCCGTCCTGTCCGCCTACGTCTGCTTCACCACCTACGACCGCACCTGGTCGCTTCCGGTTGCGTTTCCGCCGCAGAGGATCCTCGGGACATTCGGCCAGGTGGTCAGCGCGCACGGCCTGCCGCAGCTGCGCGTCGCCGAGACCGAGAAGTACGCCCACGTGACCTACTTCTTCAACGGCGGCGTCGAGCAGCCGTTCCCCGGCGAGGAGCGCTGCCTCGTGCCGTCCGCGAAGGTGGCGACCTACGACATGCAGCCGGAGATGAGCGCGCGCGAGGTGACCGGCGAGGTGCTGCGCCGCCTCGAGGCGAAGCCGCGCCAGGTCGTGGTGCTGAATTACGCCAACGCCGACATGGTCGGGCATACCGGCAGGATGGAGCCGACGGTCGAGGCCTGCCGGGTCGCCGACCGCAGCGTCGAGGCGGTGACCGCGGCGGTGCTCCGCCTCGGCGGCGTCGCTGTCGTGACCGCCGACCACGGCAACGCCGAGCGGATGGTCGACCCGCGCAGCGGCGGGCCGGTGACCGCGCACACCATGAACGCCGTTCCGGTGCACGTCGTCGGCCGCGGCCTCGAGGGCAGGCGCCTGCGCGACGGCGGCCTGCTGGCCGACGTCGCCCCGACGATGCTGGAGATCATGGGGATCCCGATCCCCGCGGAGATGGAGGGCCGGTCCCTGCTCGTGGGATAGGCCATTGATCGGAGTTCCGGCGGCGGCGCGCAGGATCGCCGCGCTCGTCCTCGAAGGGCTTCTGCCAGCCGATTGCCTGCTGTGCGCCGGCTGGCTGCCGTGGCGCCAGGAGGGCGGCCTCTGTCCCGGCTGCTGGGCGCGCCTCGACTGGGCACCCGGCTGGCGGCGGCCGCGACGCGGCCCCCTCTACGCCGTCGCCTGGGCCGCCGACTACGGCGGCGACATCCGCCGCCTCGTCCACCTGCTCAAGTTCGAGCGCTTCGACCCGGTCGGCATCCCCCTCGGCCGCGCGGCGGCGCGGGCGGCGGTGACGCGCGGGACGGCGCGGGCGGCGCTCGTCCCCCCTCCCGTTGTCGTCCCGGTGCCGCTCCACTGGACGCGCCGCTGGCGCCGCGGCTACAACCCGGCCGCCCTTCTGGCCGGCGGCGTGGCGCGCGAGCTGGCCCTTCCCATCCTGCCGGGCGCCCTCGTGCGCCGCCGGCGCGGCCGCCACCAGGTCGGTCTCGGCCGCCGCGATCGCCTCGCCGCGCTCGCCGGCGTCTTCGTCCCCCGCCCGTCGGCCGCCCGGCACCTGCGCGGCCGATCGATCCTGCTGGTCGACGACGTCGTCACAACCGGCGCCACCCTGGAAGCCTGCGCCGCCGCCCTGCGCGCCGCCGGCGCCTCGCGCGTCGTCGGTCTCGGCATCGCCCGCACGCCGAGGCGCCGATGAGCCGCCGCGACCGGCGTGGCGCGGTGCGGGGCGGCGTGTGCGGGGCGGCGTGTTGACAGGCCCGGCGACGCCCCGGATAATCCGCCGCCACGCCGTTGTCCCCGTCATCCGCGACGAGGAGGTCGACATGAATGCGCGCGTCCTTCTGCTGGCGGCCGCCGTCATCCTCTGTCCGGCAATCGCCCCGCCGTCCCGGTCGGACAGCCCGCCGGCCGCCTCCGCGGCCGCGCCCACCGCGGCCCCCTCCGCCGCGCCCACGCTGGCCGACCTGAAATGGCAGCCGGGTCCCATGACCGCGCCGCTCGGAGACCTGGCGCGCATCGAGGTGCCCGAAGGGTTCGTCTTCCTCGGCGCGGGGGACACGCGCACATTCCTCGAGCTGAACGAGAACCCGACGTCCGGCGGCGAGCTCGGGATCATCATCCCCGCCAGGGAGGGGGCGGAGTGGTTCGTCGTGTTCGAGTTCAACGAGGTGGGGTACGTGAAGGATGAGGAAAAGGAGCGGCTCGAGGCCGACCCCCTCCTGAAGACGCTGCGCGAGGGGAACGACCGCGGCAACGAGGTCCGACGGGAGCGCGGGTGGGCGACCCTCGAGATACTCGGCTGGCAGACCGAGCCGCACTACGACGCGCGGACCAACAACCTCACCTGGGCGATCCTCGGCGAGTCGCAGGGCCGGAGGATCGTCAACCACTCCACCCGGCTCCTGGGCCGGAAGGGCTACATGACCGTCGACCTCGTCCTGCAGCCCGATCTCGTGGCGACGGCGCTGCCGGAATTCGATGCGCTCATGAACGGCTTCTCCTACGGCTCGGGGCACCGCTACGCGGAGTTCCGTTCCGGCGACAAGATCGCCAGCTATGGTCTCACCGCGCTCGTCGCCGGCGGCGCGGCGGCGGCGGCCGTGAAGTCGGGGTTCCTCGCGAAGTTCTGGAAGGTGCTGGTGGCCGCGGGTCTCGGCCTCGCGGCTATCTTGAGGAAGCTGGCCGCGCGGATCTTCGGGCACAACGAGACGGTCGTGCAAGGCCCGCCCCAGGGCCCCGGGGCCGCCACCTGAGCGGATGACCGAAGCCCAGGTCCTCGTCCTCGTCGTCGGCCTGGTCTATCTCTGGGAGTGCCTCGCGTGGGTGCCGCGCGCGAGCGTGATCTTCCGGGCCTTCGGCGCCGGCCCGGCCCGCGTGCTCGACGGCAACGGACTGCCGGGATTCGCACCCGCGGGGGTCGTGCTCGGCGATCCCCTCCCCCCGTTCGGGCTCCTGCTCGTGACCTCCTGGCTGCCGGTGTCGCTGGCGCCGGGCGGCGCGTACTCGTATGTCGGGTTCGCCTTCAACCCGGGCACGCGGCCGCGCCAGGCGGAACGCTACGTGCGATTCGAGGCGATGCGTTCGGTCGAGGCCCGCGACCGCGACGTCTTCGTCAACGGTGAGCGGTTCGTGCGGGTCGCGTCCCCGCGGCTCGCGGCGCATGTCGCCGCCACCCTGGGTCTGCTGCGGTCGCTGCCCGATCACCGCCGCGCCGCCCGCATCGAGGCGGCGATCACCGCTTCCCTGGACGCCGGCGCCATCCGCGACACGCTCGACTCCTACGCGCGGCATGCCCGGGTGTTGCGCTGGCTGTCCGCCGGTCTGCTCGCCTGGCTACTGCTGATCGCCCCGGTCGTCTTCATGCTTCTCGGCATCGCGGCGACCTGGCCGTGGATCCTCGCCGGCCTGCTGGCGCTCGTGGGCGCCGTCGCCTGGCGCTACGCGATCGCCCACGGACGACTTTTTCCCGGCGCCGGCCGGGACCGGTGGGGCGCGATCGCCGGGATGGTCCTCTTTCCCCCGGCGGCCGTTCGCGCGCCGCTCATCCTCTCGCGCGACCTGCTCGCGACGTACCACCCCATGGCCATCGCGTTCGCGGTGTCCGCCCCGGGCGCGGCGCGGTCCCTGGCCGAAGGGCTGGTCCTCGACGCCCGCCACCCCATTGCCCCGGTCTGCCCTCCCGAGGCGCCGGACGATGCCCGCGAGGCGGCGGCATGGTTCCACTCCCGGATGCGCGCCGCCCTGGAGGCGTTCCTGGAAAAAACTCCCGGCGGCGGCCTCGCCCCCGACGCTCCACCCGGGGCCGCGGAACACGACGCCCGCAGCTACTGCCCGCGCTGCCGCAGCCAGTACCGCGTGCCCGCCGGCTCCTGCCCCGACTGCGGCGGCCTCCCCCTCGTCCTCCTCGACAAGACCGTCGCCGTCTAGCGTGTCCGGAGCCGGAGCGGTCTCGGAGAGCGGGGGGGGCGTCGAGATCGGATCGAGGAGGCTCCGCCGGCGGCCCGGCGCCGGAGGCCGAATCGGCGGCCGCGGGGTCCTCCGAGACCGCGCGCCGGGGCCCCATGGCGCGCAGTTCGCGCGATGGGCGGAGCGTCGGCGAGGTGGAAGGGAGGCGTCGCAACGCGACGCCGGACCCGTGCCCCGCGGTCGCCGATTCGGCCTCCGGCGCCTGCGCAGATGGGGATGGAGGAGGGTTTAGATCCAGCTCTTACGAAGGAACCGCTTGCGCTCGTGCTGCGCGATCCCGGCGAAGTACGGCCGCGCCGCTTTCAGGTAGCGATCCCAGGAATCGACGAACACGACGAGCCGGTCGAGCCCGCCGCGCGGCACCCAGACGCCGTGGTCGGAGATGCAGCGGTAGATCGCCACACCGGAGTTCGCCGAGTAGTTCACCGGGCGCATCACGGTGACGCAGTAGGGGCACTTGACGATGCGGCGGGTCTCCTCCGTCGACAGGCCGAAGGAGGGCCGGGTGCTGGCGGCGAACCTGGTGATCTGCCGGGAGCGATCCGCCGGCAGCGAGCGCGGGCCGACTTCGAGCACCCATTTCAGGCGGCCCTCGTCGAGCCAGGTGCCGCCGCAATCGCCGCAGATCTCGACCGGGATGGTGAGGTAATGCCCGGCGGTCAAGACGGACCCGCAACCCGAACACCACATGACTGGCTGCCCTCCCCGTCCCGATCCGCCGGAGCCGCCGGGCGACCCCCATATACGGCCAAAAGCCGTGTCCAGCAAGGCTTTTGGATGGACAACCGGGCGGCGGCGGACGGACGGCGGGCGTCGGGAATCCGACGCCGGCGCGCCGCGGCGCGGCCGCGCCGGCCGGGTCCGCGAACGGCGCGCGTCGTTTGACAGCCCCTGGACGCTCGGGTAGGATTACGGGCCGCGCGGCGTCATGCCGCGCGTCGCCTTTCTGGACCATCCTTTCGAGGTGTTGACGATGACCGCTCCATCGAATGTGCGGCGTTCCGGCCTGCTCGTCGCCGCGGCCTTCCTCCTCGTGTGCGCGCCGCCCCGGGCATGGGCGCAGGAGGGGTCGAAGGAGGCCGGCGATCTCTACGTGCACATCGAGACGCGGCAGTTGCTCACCTACGCCGGCGACCCCCATGAGGTCACCATCCTGTTCAAGAACAACGGGAAGTCCCCCTGGACGAACCCGGGGATGGAGATCGAGGCGGGATACCAGGTGTTCGACAGCGAGGGCCGCAGGCTCGACAAGGTGAAGACCGCTCCCTCCCCGAAGGACGGCCAGCCGAGGGTCCTCGAGCCGAACGGCTACTTCGGTCAGATCGTCGACCTCAACGCCCTGTTCCCGAAGATGACCGCGATCGGCAGCTACAAGATCACCTGGACGGGTCCCGGCATCGCGGAGAAGACCATCATGTCGCGGGTCATCAAGAAGTACGACGCCGCGAAGGACTACCAGGCGGTCATCGAGACCGAGTTCGGCGACATCGTCCTCGATTTCTACAAGGACCTGGCGCCCATGCACGTGAAGAACTACATCGACCTCGCCAACCAGGGCTTCTACGACGGCAAGATCTTCCACCGCACGATCAAGGGCGAGGCGGCGTTCGGCGGCTCGACCACCGGCGACGAGCGCGGCGGCCCCGGCTACACCCTGCCGGCCGAGCCGAACGGCCTCAAGATCCTGGCGGGCTCGGTCGCGCAGGTGCGCAACTCGTACACCGGCGCGGAGGAATCGGGCAGCATCTTCGTGATGGCGGTCGCCCCGCAACCCGAGCTGGACAGCCGCTACACCGTGTTCGCGCGCATCTCGCAGGGCCTCGAGACCGTCAAGGCGATCACCAACCTGCCGACCGCCGGCGGCGGCGGCGCCCGCTTCGCGGCGCGTCCCATCCGCGACGTCGTCATGAAGAAGGTCGCGATCCGCGAGAAACCGGCCGCCAAGAAACCCTCCTGACGGGGCGCGCGGCACCGGCGCGACGGGGGCAACCGTCCCGCGCCTTGGTGCTATGATGCGCCTCCTATGACGACCGCCGCTTCACAGTCACTCTCCGCCGCGCCGACGGCGGACGGCGGCGAGGCCTTTCTCGCCTCGACGGTCGGCCGCAAGGTCGTCATGGCCGCCACCGGTGTCGTCCTGTCCGGCTTCGTCGTCGCCCACATGATCGGCAACTTGCAGATATACCTCGGTCCCGAATCCCTCGACGCGTACGGCCGCTTCCTGCGCACCTTCCTCCACGGCGGAGGAATCTGGCTGGCGCGCGCGGTCCTGCTCGCGGCGGTCGCGCTGCACATCTGGGCCGCGTGGGCCCTGACCCGCACCTCGTGGGCGGCGCGCCCGGTCGCCTACCGGCGGGTCCGCCGCCGCGAGTCGACCTATGCGTCGCGCACCATGCGCTGGAGCGGCCCGCTCCTGGCCCTCTTCGTGGTCTACCACCTGATGCATCTCACCGTCGGTTCGGCGCACCCGCACTTCGAGGAAGGCCGGGTCTACGCCAACGTCGTCTCCGGCTTCCGGGTGTGGCCGGTGTCGGCGTTCTACATCGTCGCCATGCTCGCCCTCGGGCTGCACATGTATCACGGCGTCTGGAGCATGACCCAGACGCTCGGGCTGGCCCACCCGCGCTACGACGGCCTGCGGCGCGGCTTCGCGGCGGTGTCAACCGGCGTGGTGGTGGCGGGCAACGTCTCGATCCCGCTCGCGGTCCTCGCCGGGATCGTGCGCTAGGGGTGCGCGAGGAAGGACCATGGAGCTGCGCGCGGAAATCCCTTCGGGACCCATCAGCACGAAGTGGTCGCGGCACCGCTTCGAGATGCGGCTGATCAACCCGGCCAACAAGCGGAAATACTCGGTCATCATCGTCGGCACCGGCCTCGCGGGCGCGTCGGCCGCGGCGTCGATGGCCGAGCTGGGATACAACGTCACGTCGTTCTGCTACCAGGACTCGCCGCGCCGGGCGCATTCGATCGCCGCCCAGGGCGGCATCAACGCGGCCAAGAACTACCAGAACGACGGCGACTCGGTGTGGCGGCTGTTCTACGACACCGTCAAGGGCGGCGATTTCCGTGCCCGCGAGGCCAACGTCCACCGGCTCGCCGAGCTGAGCGTGGCGATCATCGATCAGTGCGTCGCCCAGGGCGTGCCGTTCGCGCGCGAGTACGGCGGCGTCCTCGCCAACCGCTCGTTCGGCGGCGCGCTCGTCTCGCGCACCTTCTATGCCCGCGGCCAGACCGGCCAGCAGCTGCTGCTCGGCGCCTACCAGGCGCTGGCGCGCCAGATCGGCCTCGGCAAGGTGCGGATGTTCTCGCGCCACGAGATGCTCGAGGTCATCGTCATCGACGGCCGCGCCCGCGGCATCGTGGCGCGCGACATGGTGACCGGCGAGATGCAGGCGCACCTCGCCGACGCGGTCGTGCTGGCGACCGGCGGCTACGGCACCGTCTTCCACCTCGCGACCTACGCCAAGGGCTGCAACACCACCGCCATCTGGCGCGCCTACCGCAAGGGCGCCGCCTTCGGCAATCCCTGCTTCACGCAGATTCACCCGACCTGCATCCCGGTGACCGGCGAGCATCAGTCGAAGCTCACCCTGATGAGCGAGTCGCTCCGGAACGACGGCCGCATCTGGGTGCCGAAGAACAAGGGCGACCGCCGGGCACCCGACACGATCCCCGAGACCGAGCGCGACTACTACCTCGAGCGCATGTACCCGACCTACGGCAACCTGGCGCCGCGCGACATCGCCTCGCGCGCCGCCAAGAAGGTCTGCGACGAGGGCCGCGGCGTCGGCGAGACCGGGCGGGGCGTTTACCTCGACTTCGCCGACGCCATCCAGCGCCTCGGCCGGCCGGCGGTCGGCGAGAAGTACGGCAACCTGTTCGAGATGTACGAGCGCATCACCGACGAGGACCCGTACAAGGTCCCGATGCGCATCTACCCGGCGATCCACTACACCATGGGCGGCCTGTGGGTGGATTACAACTTGATGTCCACGCTCCCGGGTCTGCACGTCATCGGCGAGGCGAACTTCTCCGACCACGGCGCCAACCGGCTCGGCGCCAGCGCCCTGATGCAGGGACTCGCCGACGGCTACTTCATCATCCCGTACACCATCGGCCACTACCTGGCGGCCAACCCGCTCTCGAAGGCGGACGCCGATCACCCCGAGGCGCGCAGGGCGGTCGACGAGGCGGGGCAGCGCGTCCGGCGCCTGCTGTCGATCAAGGGAAAGCGCACCACCACCTCGTTCCACCGCGAGCTCGGGGCGATCATGTGGGAGGGCTGCGGGATGGGGCGGACCGAGGCCGGGCTCACGTCGGCGCTCGCGAAGATCCCCGCGCTGCGTGACGAGTTCTGGAGGAACGTCACGGTCGCGGGCGAGGGCGGCGAGCTCAACCCCTCCATCGAGCACGCCGGGCGGGTGGCCGACTTCCTCGAGCTGGCCGAGCTGATGTGCCTCGACGCCCTCGAGCGCCGCGAGTCGTGCGGCGGCCATTTCCGCGAGGAGTTCCAGACCGCCGACGGCGAGGCGCTGCGCGACGACGCCAACTTCTGCCACGTGGCGGCGTGGGAGCACCAGGGCGATGGCCGGCCGCCGAAACGCCACGTCGAGCCGCTCTCATTCGCGAACGTGCCGCTCGCCACCCGGAGCTACAGGTAGCCATGAACCTCACCCTGAATGTCTGGCGCCAGAGAAACTCGGCCTCCGCGGGCGGCTTCGCAATCTATGAAGCGAAGGACATCAGCCCCGACATGTCGTTCCTCGAAATGCTCGACGTGGTGAACGAGCGGCTGATCGCCGGGGGTGAGGCGCCGATCGCCTTCGACCACGACTGCCGCGAGGGGATCTGCGGCACCTGCGGCATGGTGATCAACGGCGCCGCGCACGGGCCGCGGGCGCGCACCACCGCCTGCCAGCTGCACATGCGGTCATTCCGTGACGGCGACACCATCACCATCGAGCCGTGGCGCGCGAAGGCCTTCCCGGTGCTCAGGGACCTGGTCGTCGATCGGCGCGCCCTCGACCGGATCATCCAGGCCGGCGGGTTCATCTCGGTCAACACCGGCAGCGCCCCCGACGGCAACGCCATCCCGGTGGCGAAGGAGGACGCCGAGCGGTCGATGGACGCCGCCGCCTGCATCGGCTGCGGCGCCTGCGTCGCCGCCTGCCCGAACGCCTCGGCGATGCTGTTCACCGCCGCCAAGATCTCCCACCTGGGCCTGCTGCCCCAGGGCCAGGCCGAGCGCAGGGAGCGCGCCCTGCGGATGATCGCGACCATGGACGCCGAGGCATTCGGCGCCTGCACCAACCACGCCGAGTGCGAGGCCGCCTGCCCCAAGGGGATCGGCATCGAGACGATCGCGCGCATGAACCGCGACTACATGCGCGCGGCGCTGCGCCGGCGGCCGCCGGCGGCCGCCGGCGGCGGCGCCGGGTAGCGCGACGGTGGTCTCGAGGACCGCGGCCCTGGCAGGCGCCGCCTTTGCCCTGCTCGTCGTCGCGATCGCGGCCGTCCCGGGAGTCGCCCGCGCGGCCGCTGCCGCCGGACGCACGGACCCCCGGGTCGCGCCCGCAGCGGAGCCCGGCCCCGCGCCCGCCGCCGGCGCCCCGGAAAGCCCCGTGGAGGATCCCCGGGAGGCCCGCAAGGAGGAACGCGAGGCGCTCAAGACGGGCGACTTCGACACCCCGACGGCCGTCTGGCGCGAGGGGCCGGTGCGCTACATCCTGAGCAACGACGAGGATCACGAGTTCCGCCGCCTGGCCACCAGGGAGGAGCGCGCCGCCTTCATCCGGCGCTTCTGGCAGAGCCGCGACCCCGATCCGTCCACGCCCGAGAACGAGTACCGCACGCTGTTCGGCCGCCGCGTCACGGCGGCGACGCGCCTGTTCACCGCCGAGTCCACCAAGCCCGGCTGGAAGACCGATCGCGGCAAGATCCTCATACTCCTCGGGCCGCCGGACGATCTGGACGAGGCGATCCTGCAGCGGCGCGACACGCCGGTGATCACCTGGACCTATCGCGATCCGCCGCCCGGCACGACCGCCAGCCCGAACACCCAGGTCCGCTTCGTGCGCGATGCCAGCGGGGAGTACCGGCTATCGAGCGGCCTGCGCCTGTTCGCCAGCGAATCGGCGATGTCGGCGGCCCTGGCGCTGCAGGCCCTCCAGATTCAAAGCCAGCCCGAGACGCGGCGCATCCTCGACCAGATGTCCGCGGCAGCGCCGGCCGGCACGGCCGCGGGCGACGGCTCCCCCGCCGCGGCGCCCGGCGGCGCCGCCTCCCCGGGCGCGGCGGCGGACGCGGCGGCGCTCGCCTCGCGCGCCGAGGTGTTCAGCGCCGGCCCGGGCCTGGCGCTCGTCGTGCTGACGCTGTGGGTGCCGGAGTCGCTGTTCCCGGTCGCCGCGGACGAGCCGCCGACGCAGGTCGAGGTGGCGGCGCGGATCGCCGCCGCCGACGGCTCGGGACGCGCCTACGACCTCGCGGGCGCGCGATCCCTCCGCCCGGGCACGGGAGACCTCGGCGCCGCGCACGGCGCCCGCCGCCTATTCCAGGGCGGGACGCTCGTCCGTCCCGGCAGATACGGCATCGTCTACGTCCTCGTCCGCCACGGCGACCCCGACGTGCGCTCGTTCCGGGACGAGGTCGAGGTGCCGGAGTCCGGCGGCGTGGGGCTCGCGGTCGGCCCGGTCCGCCTGGCGGCGCGCCTCGATCACCTGCCCGAGCGCGCCGGGCCCGACTACGTTCCGCCGTTCGTCCTCGGCCGCCTGCGCATCGTTCCCCTTCCCGAGCCCGCGCTCGCGCCGGGCGAGGAGCTTGCCTTCTACTACCAGGTCACCGGCGCCGCCCTCGACCCGATCGAGGGGCTCCCTGATATGGATGTCGAGTACCGCGTGCTCGCCGACCGCGGCGACGCGGACGGGCCCCGGCCGTTCGGACAGCCGATCCGGTTGACGCGCGAGCAGGGCTTCTTCCAGGGCTTCTCGCTGCCGGCCGCCGGCTGGCGGCCGGGGCCGTACCGCGTGCGCGTGACGATCACCGACAACCTCACCGGCGCCGTGGCCTCCGGCGAGACCGCCTTCCGCCTGCGCTGAACACCGCGCCGCCGGCGGTCTGGCGGCGTTCCGCTTGACCCGCCTCCCGCGCGACCTCTATATTCGGGTTCCGCCCGGAACGCGACTGGAGAGATGCCGTGAGCCGCCCGCCGCAGACTCGCAAGGACCACTTCGCCCCACGGCGCTCCGCCCCCCGGCATGCCGCCACCCGGGGACGCCCCGCCCGGGCGGCCCGGCCACTGCACGTCGTCGCCCTCGGTGGCGGGACCGGCCTCCCCGTCGTCCTGCGCGCCCTCAAGGACCCGATCGCCGCGACCGGGGGGACGCTCACCGGCGTCGTCACGGTGACCGACGACGGCGGCAGCAGCGGCCGGCTGCGGCGCGATTACAACGCCCTGCCGGTAGGCGACATCCGCAACTGCCTCGTCGCCCTGTCGGACAACGAGCCGCTGATGTCGCGCCTCTTCCAGTACCGCTACCGCGGCAGCAACGGGCTCGGCGGACACTCGGTCGGCAACCTGATCCTGACGGCGCTCGCCGACTGCCAGCGCTCCTACCTGAAGGCGATCGAGACCTCGGGCGAGGTCCTGGCGATCCGCGGCCGCATCCTGCCGTCCACGCTCGCCAATGTCGCGCTGCAGGCCCGGCTGCAGAGCGGCCGGGTGGTCACTGGCGAGAGCCGGATCTCGCGCTCGCGGACGCCGATCATCCAGGTGGTGACCGATCCGCCGCACCCGCGCCCGGCGCCCGGCGTCCTGCGCGCCCTGCGCGAGGCCGATCTCATCGTGCTCGGCCCGGGGAGCCTGTTCACGAGCGTCATCCCGAACCTGCTGGTGAGCGGCGTGGCGCGCGTCATCGCCCGCTCGCGCGCGCCCAGGGTCTTCGTTGGCAATCTGATGACGCAGCCCGGTGAAACCGACGGCTTCACCTCCGCCGATCATCTCGCCGCGCTGGCCCGCATCGCCGGCGCCGGCCTGATCGACTACTACCTCGGCAACAGCCGCCCGATCGCCAGGGCGCTGCGCCGCCGCTATGCCCGCGACGGCGCCGTCCCCGTCGCCCCGTCCCCGGTCGCCCTGCGCTCCCTCGGCGCGCGTCCGATCGATCGCGACCTGCTGCGCGAGGACCGTGTGGCCCGCAGGATCCGCCACCACGAGGGCAAGCTGGCCCGGGCGCTCCTCAAGATCGCCGCCGATCACCGATCCGCGTCCGGTTCCTAGGAACCCCCGGGCCCCGGCGACGCGCCGCCCAACCGCCGCCTGCCCCGCCCGGCGGCTCACTCCGCCCGTCCGACGACGCCGCGGCCCGTCCACCGACCGGCCCGTCCGGCGGCGCGCGGCCGGCCGTATTCTCCGTCCGCTCCGGCGGGCATGGGCATCGGTCGCGGCAGTCGGGGGCGGAAGACGGGCTGGCGGCTGCGTCCCGATTCTTCTAGAATGGAGGTCTTCTACGGAACGCCCAGTTCGTCCCAGCCGCCCCGATGGGTCGACGACCGCCCCCGATGGTCCGGGGGGGCGGCACCCGCGGGCCGGCCGATCGTCCGGGCTCCCGGTGAGGCACGCCGACATGCTCAAGCGGATGCTGCTGATGCTCCTCGCCGTGGCCGTCCTTCTGGCGGCCATCGGCTTCATGAAGTTCCGCCAGGTCCAGGAGGCTATCGCCCAGGGCTCGTCCTTCCAGCCCCCGCCCGAGGCGGTCACGACCGTCGTCGCGACCGAGGAGTCCTGGGAGCGGACCATCGACGCCATCGGCACGGTCACGGCGGTCAACGGGGTGATCGTGAGCGCCGACCTGCCCGGCATCGTCGAGTCGATCGCCTTCGAATCGGGCCGCCAGGCCGCCGCCGGCGCGGTCCTCGTGCGCCTCGACACGCGCCAGGAGAAGGCGCAGCGGGCGGCGGCCGAGGCGCGGCAGGCGCTGGCGCGCGCCAACTTCGAGCGCGCCCGGGGCCTCCGCCAGGAGGGCGTCGTGGCGCAGGCGGACCTTGACGCCGCCCGGGCGGAGCTCGACCAGGCCGAGGCGAGCGTCGGCGAAATCGCGGCGACCATCGATCGCAAGATCATCCGGGCGCCGTTCTCCGGCGTCCTCGGGATCCGCCAGGTGCACCTCGGGCAGTACCTGGGGGGCGGCGACCCGATCGTGCCGCTGGAATCGCTCGACCCGATCCACGTCGACTTCGCCGTGCCGCAGCAGGAGCTTCCCAGGGTGGCGGTCGGCGGCACGGTGCGGGTGTCGGTCGAAGGCCCGCCGGGGGCCACGTTCAACGGCAAGGTCACGGCGATCGACGCCATCGTCGACGCGGCGACGCGGAACATCCGGGTGCAGGCGACCCTCGCCAACCCGGGACATCTCCTGCACCCCGGCATGTTCGTCCGGGCGCAGGTGGTCCTGCCCGAGAGCGCCGCGGTCGTGGCGCTGCCGGCTTCGGCGATCCTCTACGCCCCATACGGGGACACGGTGTTCATCGTCGAGACGATGAAGGGACCCGACGGCGCCGAGTACCTGGGTGTGCGGCAACAGGTCGTGAAGCTCGGCGGCGGCCGCGGCGACCAGGTGGCGGTGCTCTCCGGCGTCTCCGCGGGCGCCCAGGTGGTGACGTCGGGCGTCTTCAAGCTCAGAAACGGCGCCGCGGTGCTCGTCAACAACGAGACCCGGCCCGGCAACGACCCGGCGCCGCGGCCCCAGGAGTCCTGATGAAGTTCACCGACATCTTCATCCGGCGCCCGGTGCTGGCGTCGGTCATCAGCCTGCTCATCCTGATCGCCGGCATCCGGTCGGTCGGCACCCTCAGCGTGCGCCAGTTCCCGCGCAGCGACATCGCGGTCATCAAGGTCACCACCGTCTACATCGGCGCCAACGCGGATCTCGTGCGCGGCTTCATCACGACGCCGCTCGAGCGGGTCATCGCCAGCGCCGACGGCATCGACTACATGGAGTCCTCGAGCAGCCAGGGCGTGAGCAACATCACCGTCCATCTCCGGCTCAACTTCGACACCAACGACGCCCTGACGCAGGTCCAGGCGAAGGTGGCGCAGGTGCGCAACGACCTGCCGCCCGAGGCCGAGGCGCCGATCATCGCGATCGAAACGGCCGACACCCAGTTCGCCGCGATGTACATCGGGTTCTCCTCGGATACCCTGGACCAGAACCAGATCACCGACTACCTGACCCGCGTCGTGCAGCCGAAGTTCAGCGCGGTCGCCGGGGTGCAGCGCGCCGATTTCTTCGGCAGCCGCTTCTTCGCGATGCGCATCTGGCTCAAGCCGGATCGCATGGCGGCGCTCGGCCTGTCGCCGACCGACGTGCGCGACGCGCTGGCGCGCAACAACTACCTCTCGGCCCTAGGCCGCACCAAGGGGACGATGGTGTCGGTGAACCTGGTGGCCAACACCGACCTGACGACGCCGGAGGAGTTCCGCCAGCTCGTGGTCAAGCAGCAGGGCGGCACGGTCGTCCGCCTCGGGGAGATCGCCGACGTCGTGCTCGGCGCCGAGAACTACGACGAGGACGTGCGCTTCGACGGCCAGACGGCGGTCTTCATGGGCGTCTGGGTCCTGCCCACCGCCAACACGCTGGAGGTCATCCGCGGGGTGCGCGCCGTCCTGCCCGACATCGAGGCGCGGCTCCCGGCCGGGATGAGCGTCGGGATCCCGTACGACTCGACGGTGTACATCGAGAACGCCATCCAGGAGGTCCTGAAGA
>Ga0247727_10001899_pt1 | contig 48480 bp, 42 predicted proteins | sample WisWelCaveWW1625_FD_202498 | JGI IMG/M metagenome (GOLD analysis project Ga0247727, IMG submission 202498) | Biofilm microbial communities from Wishing Well Cave, Virginia, United States - WW16-25 | ecosystem: Environmental > Aquatic > Deep subsurface > Groundwater > Cave microbial mat | place...
TTGAGAACGTGCCGCGGTCGCATCATAGGAGTAAGCGATGCGCGCTTCCTGAGAATCGAGGACATTCTCAACTCCAACAATTTCCTTGAGTTTTTTCAGTGCCGAAGAATTCATCGTAATCTTCGAGCCAACGTAACCAATTCGTCCCTTAAAATCAAGAAATCTAACGACTTATACTTCGCAATGCCTTGATTTTGATGCGTTTCTTTACTATGTTTCCACACGAGTTTTGCATTCAACATTCCGAATTCCGCAATCGAAGTAATGCCGCTTGTTCCGCCGTACATAGAATCGCTGCAGCCATACGTTCCAGGCAAACCGCTGGAGGAATTGAAACGTGGATCGGATGCGAAGTATGCCATTAAACTCGCATCGAACGAGAATCCCCTTGGACCTTCCCCAAAGGCTCTCGAAGAATTGCAAAAACGAATTCACGATATTCACTTTTACCCCAATGGTGGCTACGACCTGCGAGTCGAGCTGGCCGAGAAATTCAGATTGAAGGTCGCAAACGTGATCGTAGGAAGCGGCTCCGAAGGAATCATGTCGAACATCATAAGAACGTTTTTGTGCGATGACGACGAGGTGCTCACGACGGAGGCGGCCTTCATCGGATTTCAAGTGCTTGCAAAATCGCGGGGGGTGAATTATCGCACTGTGCCGTACCGTGACTGGCGCTACGATCTGCATGCGATCACACAACAGATCAACGACCACACCAAAATCATCTACCTCGCCAACCCCAACAATCCCACAGGCACCATCTTCACCAAGAAAGAATTCGATGAGTTTTACCATCACGTTCCCGAGCGTGTGCTCATTATCCTCGACGAGGCGTACTATGAATACGCACGCCCGAACCGGGAATACCCCGACTCCATGGACTACCGCTATGATAACGTTATCACGCTGAGAACGTTTTCGAAGATCTACGGCCTGGCGGGAATACGCGTCGGTTATGGCTTCGCCCACGACGAACTCATCAGCAATCTGCTCAAAGTCAAGCTGCCGTTTGAGCCGAGCACACTTGCTCAAGCCGCGGGCATCGGAGCCTTGAAGGATGAAGATTTCTTGCGCCGTTCGCTTGAGAACAATCGCACGGGTTTGAAGTTCCTTACACAGCATCTCAAGCAAATGGATGTCTCGGTCATTCCATCGGATACAAATTTTGTGATGATCGTGAGGGAGTCCGAAGAAGATGCAGACCACGTCTACCAGGAACTATTGAAACAGGGTATTATCATCCGCCCTTTGAAAGCTTTTGGATTGCCACACTGTCTGCGGATCACCGTCGGAATTCCAGATGAAAACGAAATGCTGGTAAGCGCTTTGGAAGTCATATTAGCAAAGGAAGCTGTTAAATAGGCCGTATCGTCAAGAGGAGAAGGAGAACAGTCATGGCAAACTCGGCACGCACACAGACGCTCCCAAGCACATCGGTAGAAAAAGATTTTCTCCCCATCAACGGGACAGATTACATTGAATTCTATGCAGGGAACGCGAGGCAGACGACCCATTACTATCGGAATGCGTTCGGTTTCAAGCTTGTTGCATACGCAGGACTTGAGACGGGCATGCGCGACCGGGCTTCGTATGTGCTTCAGCAGGACAAGATCCGTTTCGTGTTGACGACACCGCTGCTCCCTGACCACGCGATCAGCGAGCACATCAAACAGCACGGTGACGGCGTACGCGACATCGCCCTCTGGGTGGACGATGCCGAGTCGGCATATCGCGAAACGACCAAACGCGGAGCAAAAGGAGTGATGGAACCAACCGCATTCAAGGATGAAGCCGGAGAAATCAAGAAATCTGCAATTGCCATCTACGGTGACACAATCCATACGTTCGTCGAACGAAAGAATTACCGAGGTGTTTTCATGCCGGGCTATAAACCGATTTCGGGTGAAGACAGGATTTCGCGGCCCGCCGGACTGAAGTATGTGGACCATTGTGTCGGGAATGTCGAGTTGGGCGCGATGAACAAATGGGTAGAGTTTTACCTGAAGGTGATGGGCTTCAAGCTGTATCAGCATTTTGACGACAAGGATATTTCGACGGACTATTCAGCACTGATGTCGAAGGTAATGGCAAATGGAAACGAGCGGATCAAGTTCCCGATCAACGAGCCGGCTCCGGGAAAGCGTAAATCGCAGATCGATGAATACCTCGAGTATTACCGCTCCCCGGGCGTTCAGCACATTGCGATGACAACCGACAACATCATCGAAACAGTGAGCAAACTACGGGCGCAGGGAGTGGACTTTCTTTATGTCCCGTCAAACTACTATGACGATCTGCAGAATCGAGTGGGCAAGATCGATGAGCCCATTGAGGAGCTGAAGAAGCTTGGAATTCTGGTCGACCGGGATGACGAAGGTTACATGTTACAAATCTTCACCAAGCCGGTCGAGGACCGCCCGACACTCTTCTTTGAAGTCATCCAGCGCAAAGGAAGCCGAAGTTTCGGTAAGGGAAACTTCAAAGCGTTGTTCGAGGCAATTGAGCGCGAGCAGGAGAAGCGCGGAAACCTGTAGAAACGTTTCACAGCAGATTAAATGATGAATAGATGGAACTGTCTCAAGAAGTTAACGACCTAACGTACAAAGTGACAGGGATTTGCATGAGTGTCCACAGAGAAATCGGTCCGGGATTTCCAGAGCAATATTATCAAAAGGCTCTGGAGATGGAATTTGCCTCTCAAGGAGTTTCTTACGAGGCACAAAAGTCTTTACCAATGTTGTATAAGGAAACACAAATAGGAATGAACTATCTGGACTTCGAGATAGATGAAAAACTTATTCTGGAAATTAAATCGGCTAATCAACTTACAAATGTTCATATGTTTCAAGTGCTTAAGTACCTTGCTGTTTCAAACCTCAGCGTCGCACTGCTTGTTAATTTCGGGCAAGAAAAGTTAGAACACCGAAGAATTTTACCAACGAGCAAGTGGCAAGAGTTCAAAAAGGTTTCACAACTGAGAAACGATTCACAGCAGTGAAAGGCATGAAAGAATTTCTCGACCATCCCTTGATGCCTTCATCTGCAGATTAAATGAAGATAATGCACAGAGGTTAAGAAATGAATGGATTCTATTGAACATCCCTTAATCCCTTCATCTGCAGATTAAATCATGATAATGCACAGAGGTTAAGAAATGAATGGATTCTATTGATCATCCCTTAATCCCTTCATCTGCTGTGAAACAAGCAACTCACATACTCTCTGCATGAAGCTCTGCACGTTCGAAGTCAGAACCTCCCTCGGCAGGAATTGGCGACTTGGTGCAGTGGTTGGCCAGGGGATCATTGACCTGAATTTCGCCTGCGCCTGGCATCTTGCCCGGAAAGGAGAACCCCAGCCGTATCGGCTTGCCAGCGTCCTCTGTCCTGACAACATGCTTCAATTCCTGCAGGGTGAAGTCACTTCCATGACCTTTGCAAAGGCCACGATTGAAACTCTCGAGATGCAAATCAAAGATGGAATCGCCCCAAGAGGTATGAACGATGAAGTTCTGATGTATAAACCTGGCGAAGTTAAGCTTAGAGCTCCACTCCCGCGCCCTGCTTCAATGCGGGATTTTTACACGTTCGAACAGCACGTAAAAACTGGGTTTCAAAAACGCAGCGAGCCGATGCCGCAGGAGTGGTACGAGATTCCCGTGTACTACAAAGGCGCTCACTGGAGCATCATCGGACCGGACGATGAGGTTCACTGGCCTTCGTTCACTGAAAAATTTGACTACGAGCTTGAGCTCGCCATCATCATCGGGAAACAGGGAAAGAACATCAAAGAGTCTGAGGCTCGCGATCACATTGCCGGCTTTACAATAATGAACGACTTCAGCGCCCGTGACATTCAGCGCAAAGAAATGAAAGTACGGCTGGGACCGGCGAAAGGAAAAGATTTCGCCACGGCAATCGGACCCGTGCTTGTTACACCAGACGAGATCGGAGACCCGTATAACCTGAAGATGAAGGCCCGGATCAATGGCGAACAGTGGTCGGAGGGCAACTCCCAGACCATGTATCATAAGTTTGAAAAAATGATCGCTTTCGCTTCGCAGGATGAGGCTCTCTACCCTGGTGATCTGATCGGCTCGGGGACTGTTGGCACGGGGTGCGGACTTGAACTCGACCGCTGGGTGAAGCCCGGAGATGTTATCGAGCTAGAGATTGAAAAAATTGGGGTGTTGAGAAATAAGGTCGTGAAGTAAGCGCGCTATTGGAACCAAAACCCTTGTCGTCCTGAACTTGATTCAGGACCCGTAGGAGGGATAGGTGCTGAAATAAATCCAGCACGACACTGAATCAAAGTAGGAGTACTCTATGTTTCCACTTAGAAAAGGTAAAACAGCCAGGCAGGCCCACGTGGGACTTCCGGAAGGAACGTTTGAAGAGGAACACGGACGCCAGGGTTTTAGCGGGAAATCGGCTCATTTGTATCATGCTCACGCCCCCACCGGATGGATAAAGATCGAGGGGGCCGTTCGGCCACACTCCATTGATTGCAACAAACTGAAGCCGACAGACCAGGCCGATCCACGCGGTACTCCCGTAGCATTCTTGCGGAACAATGAAATTGTCATGTATGTGTCGCGCCGGACAGAGCCAATGCCGTACTACTATCGAAACGCCGACGGCGACGAACTCTACTTCGTCCACTGCGGCAAAGGCGTAGTCGAAACCGACTGGGGTCCACTCAATTTTGAAGAAGGAGATTACATCAACCTCCCGCGCGCCTGCACATACCGCATTATTCCCGACACGAAAGATAATTTTTTTCTCATCATACAATCATCGGGCGAATTTGATCAACCCGACAAAGGAATCTTAGGCCAGCACGCACTCTACGACCCCGGGGTGCTCGTCACTCCCGATCCAGCTCCCAAACTCGATGACAATAGGGAATGGGAAGTGAGAATTAAGTTCCAGGAAGCGTTCTCGTCGATTGTATATCCTTTCAATCCCATCGATGTTGTCGGATGGAAAGGTGATTTGACGGCGTGGAAGCTCAATATGCGGGATATTCGTCCCGTTGTAAGCCTGAGGGCGCATCTGGCACCGAGTGTTCATACGTCGTTCGTAACGCCGGGAGCCACGATCTGCAGCTTTGTACCGAGGCCCGTAGAAGAAGAGCCCGATGCTCTGAAGGTTCCATTCTTCCATCGCAATACGGATTCGGATGAATTCATTTTTTATCATGCCGGAGATTTCATCAGCCGCCAGGATATTAAACCGGGAATGATCACGCTCCATCCGCGCGGTATTCACCACGGTCCTCACCCGAAAGCGCTCGCCAGTCAAGGAAAGAAGAAATACACCGACGAGTATGCCGTCATGGTCGATACCGTCAATCCCATCTTTCTCACTCCTCAAGGCGAAGCTGCTGAATGGAAGGACTATTGGAAAAGCTGGATGGAAAAGTGACAGCAGATTAAAGGATGGACAGGACAGGAGGGAATGAATGGGATGGGGAGAATTCTTACCTCGTATTTGCTACCACTCGTTGTTGGGGCTGCATTCTCTTGTAAATCGAACTCAACCGGGGCTGGAGAAGAAGCCGTCATTTTCGGCGTTGCGAGGGATTCGTCAGGGAATCCTGTTCACGACGCAAATCTGAATTTCATTTTCCGCTTCCGGTCGATCATCACGAATCAAGTTTATGCTGACACTCCTGCAGGCGCTGGCGGAATCACGTTGATTATGTTCGCCATTCCCACGAGAGCTTTCATAATCTTGTCAATTGATAATTTCGTCGGAGATCCGATAACCACCCTTGTATCAGATACTCTCAATCCAGGATCCTATCAGATTCAATGGAATGGAAAAGACAACCAACAGCGGGACGTGTATTCCGACTGTTTCTTCTGGAAACTCCGCGTCAACGATAGCCTGCATCAGAGAAACAAAATGGTATTTATAACAGCTCAACATCTATCGATGAATGCTGCACGATATGTGCAAACCGACAATTATGGCAGATTTACGATCCCTCTATCGCGTCTTCCAGTTGATGAAATCTTTGTCAGAACCACTATTGATCCCACTCCCATAGATTCAATCAGACTCGACGACGTCCAATCGTTGTACGCGTTCAAGGGTAATACGTTTGGGCATGCCACGATTTCTCTTTCAGATCGTAGAGAAACGATTATTATACTCAATGTTACAAGAACCGATACAATAATAGCACCCTAATTCTCTTTCCACGCGAAAGAATTCTTCGAATTGTCGCTCCAATAGATTCATGGCCTGTAATTCTTATGTCCGATGTTTCTCCTGCAACCAAATCTAACATCCTCAAAGCCCGCACGGTAGGAGCCATACCGCCAAGCCAGTATCAAGTTCCCTACAAAGACATCGGCGACCTGCTGAGGAAGCAAGTCAAGACGTACGGTGAGAAAACCTGGCTCATTTTTTATTCCGATGAATCCGGTCGACATGAATTTTCCTACATGCAGTTCTATGAGCTTGTCTGCAGGACCGCGAACTTCCTCGTTTCGCAGGGAATAAAACGCGGCGACCGCGTTGCTACGGTAGCCTACAATCACACCGATACCGTGGCCCAGTATTTCGCCGCCCTGTTGATAGGTGCGGTCGTCGTGCCAATCAATATCGGCGAGGATGACAAACGCATAGGCTACATCCTTCAAGATTCCAATGCGAGGCTTGCCTTCGTCCGAGAAGAATTTCTTGATCGGGTGGAAACGATCCTCATGCAAACCCCGAGCGTCGAGACCATTATCAGGGTAACCTCAGAACACCGACCCGCTTCACTCAGGGTGATAGGCAAATACCTGGATTTTCACTCTGCGATCCGCAACCAGAAACCCGAGATGGGCAGCTTTCCTGAGGTCTCTCTCGAAGATGAGGCTCTCATCGTCTACACGTCCGGCACTACTGGTTTGCCCAAGGGAGTCGTCCTGACGCAATACAACATCCTCGTCGACGCAAAAGCGATCGCCGAATGGCACGGGATGACTCCGGATCAGCGAATGATGTGCGTACTCCCTGTTCACCATGTTAACGGAACCATAGTTACTCTCGTGACACCGCTGTATTACGGGGGGAGTGTCGTGCTCAACCAAAAATTCCATTCCTCAGAGTTCTTCGATCGCATTTCAACCGAAGGAGTGCACGTCGTGAGCGTTGTCCCGACGCTGCTGCAATTCCTGCTCCACGAAAATCCCGACATGTCGAAGCATGACATCTCCCAATTCCGCCACATTATTTGTGGAGCGGGCCCGCTGACGTGCGAATTAGCCATCAAGTTCGAGGATCGCTTCCATATCCCAATTATTCATGGATACGGGTTGTCAGAAACGACATGCTATTCGTGCTTTCTTCCCGTTGACCTCTCGCCGGACGAACACCGTCGATGGCTGAAGGATTTCGGATTTCCGTCAATTGGCGTGGCTGTGCCTCCCAACGAAATGACAATCCATGATGACGATGGAGAAGCGCTGCCTGAAGGAGTCAAAGGCGAGATTGTGATTCGCGGCCACAACGTGATGAAGTGTTACTATGCCAATCCCCGAGCAAACGAGGAATCGTTCGCCCACGGCTGGTTCCGCAGCGGGGATGAGGGATTTTACAAGACTGATTCAAAAGGAAGAAAATTCTTTTTCATCACGGGACGTATCAAAGAGCTCATCATCCGCGGGGGCGCGAACATTTCGCCGTTCGAGATTGACGAGGTGTTGATGAACATGCCCGGCGTGAAGGCGGGATTGGCAGTCGGATTCGTCAATGACTGGTATGGAGAAGAGGTGGGAGCGTACGTTCAAGTGAAGGATGGCATCAAACTTTCAGAGGAGGACGTGATCAAATACTGTAGAAAATTCTTCCCGTTCCAGAAATGTCCCAAAGTCGTGATCTTCGGGAATGATATTCCCGTCACCTCAACGGGAAAATATCAGCGCAGCAGGCTCAAACCCCGGTTCAATCAGTGGAAAAGCGTCCAGTTTTCGGAACCTAAGAATGCCCATTAGGCGTCAGAACAAGAATGTTCCGAGAAAGATGCCGCTCGTGATGATCCACCCCCGCCCGTTAATTTTGTCCGGTACGCCGGCAACGTCGAATTGTTGATCGAGTCTCCACTTCGGTGCGAACATTCCAACGTAACTCACACCCGCACGAAGACCCAGCCACCGCAGAATTGCAACTTCGATCTGCAACGAAGGCTGGTACACAAAGAACGTGCCCTCGAGTTTCTGAGTAACATTCGGTGTCGAGGAATTGAATTCAAAGTCGGACCACAGGTTATTCCAATTCTTGAATCCTCCTTGATCCCGTGTCAGTTTGATACCCATACCTCCGCCACCGAGCATGATGCCCGGAACAACATCGAGCCGCTCAAAAATAGGAATCACGTACTCAATCGTTACACCTCCGAAATTGATCGATACCTCGCTGTCACGGCGGACACCGGTGGAAATTTCCAATGTGCTAATTTTCGTCGACCCTCCTACTCCCATGCCCCCCACCCGGAGATTATCGAGAAGCATGATATAAGCGTACCCCTGTCCACCCAGAAGCAGCATCGGACTCTTGTCGAACTTTCCTGCGTTCGATGGGATGTTTGCATTGAGATCATCAACGCTCCAGAACAGGAATACGGGAGTGAAGCCACCGCCTCCGCCAACCTTCGCGGCACGAGAACGCCGCGGCGGCGGGAGCGGTTCCTCTTCTTCCTGTGCAAAGACGGGTGTGATCTGAATAATAAACATCGTCAACAAAACTCCGGCATACAATCGCGATCTCATGCTTACTCCTTTTGTGTGTGGACGAATTAGAATGGGCAAAATGTAGGAAAAAAAGTTCTGATAAACAAGACACGTGAACAGTATTGATTCCCCTGAAAGATTTTGGTATATTCGGCAGCACTTACACGAACTTGAGGTTCTCTTATGAATCGCATCAACCTTCGCAGCAAGGTATCGGGCCTGCTCATCGCTTTCATCGTCGGCGTTGCAGTCAGTGCGTCCGCGCAGCAAGATGAGAATGAAGCTGACGGGAAGTTTGAGTTTCTTCCGGAAGGACTCCATTTCTCGCCTCTCAAGGCAAATCATCAGGAAGCACGCATCGGTCTGTTTAAATATTTTGGATCAGCAAATCTCAAAGTCGATGTTGGCAACACGATCGATGTCCTTGCACTTCACTTTTCAGAATCAAGATTGCGCATCACTGCCGGCATTGACTTCATGGCATATGCTTTCATCAGCGGCTCGCAGGGAATGCGCCTCCAGGTCGACGCACTCGATGGATTCTTTGGGGGAAACTTCTCATTTTCGCGAACGTTCGAATCGAGCCGGTTGCAGGCCCGGCTCCGGATTCTTCACCTCAGCGCGCATCTGGTGGATGGACACTACAACCCTGTATCCAGGCAGTGGCTCGACAACCGTGAACCCATTCCATTCGCAAAGAACTTTGGAGAACTTGTCGTTGCCCATGAACTCCAGTCTTCCGTCGGTATCTTCCGCTACTACGGGGGGATTACCTATGCCGGCTTAGTCCGACCGGGCGAACTAGAACGCTACGCCTTTTCTGCCGGCTTTGAAATCGCCTCAAATGAGATGCTCGGAAACGTCCTCGAACAACCCGCGTATCCTTTTATTGCAAACCACTTTTCCCTTGCGGGCAATCCTGGTTATACAGGAAGCGACCAAGCTCAGATTGGAGTCAAGTTCGGTGAGTGGAACGGGAAAGGGGTGGTACTGTATCTTGCGTATTATACGGGGAACAGTTTTTTCAGCGAGTACTATGACGAACGCGTCTCGGTAGTCGGTGCAGGATTTACCGTGGATTTTCCTTGATGCTACTAACTTGATTTTGAATCAATATTTGACTAAGTTTTCCGATGTCGGGTGGAAATGAAGAAGCCATCCATCGGAAGGAGTTTGAGTGGGACTTACAGTTCTGAAAGTCGAGGTGGGTAATCCAGCAAGGCCCGAGATCACAAAGGAGATTGAATTCCTGATAGATTCAGGCGCGATTTATTCAGTGGTACCTCTAGACGTCCTTGAATCGCTTGGTATAGTTCCTTTAACTCCGCAGGAGTTCCGTTTGGCCAATGGAGAGACCATTGTTCGCAAGAAGGGTATAGCGCTCTTCAAATATGGAGACAAAGTAGGAGGCGCAGATGTTATCTTCGGTGAGCCAGGAGACAGCACACTGCTTGGGGCATTCACACTAGAAGCGTTAGGATTAGCACTGGATCCCCTCAAGCGGGAGTTGAAGCCACTGCCGATGATCCTGGCGGGTTACAGGAAAGAGTAGTAAAACACAAAAATCGCACTCAAACTACCTTCAGTATCCTTAGTCGCACGCCAGAGCTTTGATAATCGCCCGACAAAAATCCGGCAAGTCCTCCGGCGTGCGTGAGCTTATCAAATTGCCGTCCACAACCACAGATTTGTCCTCCCAGATCACCCCGGCATTCTCCATATCGTCCTTGATGGCTTTGACACTGGTTGCCCGTTTGCCGTTCAGGATCTTTGCTGAAATCGGAACCCAACCTGCATGACAGATGAAAGCAACGGGTTTATGATCGGCGTGAATTTCTCTCGTCAGTTCCAGCACTCTCGGGTAACGGCGTAACTTGTCGGGGGCATAACCGCCCGGTATCACCATCGCATCAAATTCCTTCGCGCGAACGTCGTTGACTGAAATATCCGCTTTTATCGGATAACCATTCTTGCCGCGATAAACCTTCACCTCTGGCGCCGCGACAACTGTTGCTGCACCCTCTTCTGTCAGGCGGATCTTCGGATACCAGAGCTCCAAATCTTCATACATGTCTTCCGCAAGAAAAAGAATCCGCTTTCCGTTAAGGCTCCCCATAGTTATCCTCCGGGAATAATTTTTCACTCATACTGCCTCCATTCTCTTTCAATGGACCAGTGTCTGTCTGACGATCGTACCACCTTCACATCCAGCATTTGAGCATTGTTCGCCAGTTCTTGCACTTCCGCCATCGTCAATGAAGCATGCAAAGAATCGCGATAGAGTTTTTTCTGATATTCATCGCAGTCACCGGCGTACTTCTGAACCAACGCCTCCAGCGCAGCTTTGCTCTCGGGACGTACAAGATCGCGAATGAGGATACCTCCGGTCGGCTTGACGACACGTCGGATTTCCCTTAGAAAAGGAAGTGGATCGGGGAGATGATGCGCGAGACTGTTCGACATGACGAAATCGAAATGGCTGGAGGAAAAATCTAAGTTCTCTGCGTCCGCAAACCGAAGAACAATCTGTTCTTGAAAGCCGGCGTCACCGACATTTGTCTCAGCCAACTTCAGCATATTCTTTGAATAGTCAACCGCCACGATGCTCAACTGTCGATTTCGCTGCAGGACCGCAATCGGGATGCGTGCAGTACCCGTTCCGGCATCTAGAACCAGTCCGTTGGAGGGTGCGAGCTCAAGTGCCCGCTCGGCAAACGCCGTATTGACATCCGTGAAATCCATCGCGTCGTATTCCACGGCGTCTTCCCACGTGTCCATCACTTCGGGTTCAAGAATGCGCTCAAGCATACCATTACAATCCTAACTCCGACGAAATACTTTTCATAGCATCGATCACAAATGCGATGTGCTCGTCCAGCGGAACACCGAGTTCTTCGGCACCGTTGAAAATATCTTCACGGTTCACATTGCGTGCAAAAGCTTTGTCTTTCAATTTCTTTTTCACCGATGAAGCTTCAAGATCGGCAATCTTATTGGGCCTCACTAAGGCGCACGCCATGATAAATCCGCATAGTTCGTCGCATGCATAAAGAGTCTTTGCCATCATCGTGTCGCGAGGAATTCCCGTGTAGCTGGCGTGTCCTAAAATGGCGGTGCGTATGTCTTCAGGATATCCTTTTTCTCTGAGAATCTCCGAGCCTTTCACCGGGTGCTCGGGTGCAACAGGATGCATTTCATAATCGAAGTCATGTAGCAGGCCGACGATTGTCCATGTTTCTTCATTCTCACCAAACTTCCGTGCGTAGGCACCCATTGCTGCTTCGACGGCATACATGTGTTTCCGCAGCGCGTCATTCCGCGTATATTCATGCATCAGCGAGCGGGCGTCAGAACGATTCATGTAGCATCACAACGCTTTGCGTAGTTCACTGATTCAAAAACATGTTCCTGAGACAGGCATCGCTTCGCGATCTTTGGAAAATGGCTTCGCCAAATGCCAGCCTGCCCACCGACGTCCGAAGGACTAGGGCGGGCCTGCCTCCAGGACCAGAGGCGGTGGGCAGGTCTGGGCCACCAAAGAGGCACAATACAATCCTTTGACATTCTTTGGAATCTTTCTATATTAGCGACGAGGTGATTGCATGGAGATTGTTCATCCAGAAATTGTTGAATACCTTCTCAACGTCACGCCGGACCGTGACGCTGTACTCGAAGACATGGAGCGGCTCGCGGTCGAAAAGACCTTTCCCATCGTTGGGCCACTCGTCGGTCGAACGCTATTTATCCTGGCTAAAGCTATCGGAGCAAAACGCATCCTCGAACTCGGTTCCGGCTTCGGCTATTCGGCGTACTGGTTTGCAAGAGCAATCGGAACGGATGGAATGGTCCTCTGCACCGATGGCGACGCACAGAACGCCGAGCGAGCCCGGGAATACTTTCGCCGCGGAAAAATTGCCAGCCGAATTGAATTCCACGTCGGAGATGCCCTGAAACTCATCGACACGCTCGATGGCCCCTTCGATATTATTTTCAATGACCTCGACAAGCATCAGTATCCAAAAGCATTTCGCAAAGCGCTTCCGAAACTTCGCAGGGGTGGCCTGCTCATCAGCGATAATGTTTTGTGGCATGGAAAAATCCTCGACAGAAAGCCCGACGCCGAGACCGCGGGAATTCTTACGTACAATCGCCTTATTCATTCTTCAAAGGAAATCTTCACAACTATTCTTCCCCTGCGTGACGGAGTCGCCGTGAGTATCAGACTCTGACCGGAGATGACCCTCACCGTACTCGCGCTCGTTTTTCTCCTCTTTATTCTCGCCATCGCCATTTTGGGTCAGCGCTTGCTTTCAAGAAAAGTAGAATCGGTGAAAAACACAAACAGCGAACATTGCTCAATTTGCCGCAACACCTTTGACAGGAGCGAGCTTATCGAGCGTCAAATCGGCGATGGAAAGGTGATGTACTTCTGCCCGACGTGCATTGAACATCTTGGTAAAGACGTCCGCGAAAAACAGATCAAACCCGTCCGTTCATGAGTTCGGCCTCACTGCGTAGAGGGATTTCATGAAAACCCCGAACGACGGACACAGGTCACCGACGGAGCACTCCCGACATTTAGGTTTCCTCGCCTGACAGATTTCCCTGCCGTGCCAGATCAGCAAATTCCCGAGTGCGAACCAATCCTTGTTCGGAACAATGTCCATCAAGTCCAGCTCGATCTTTTCGGGGTTGATGTGTTTCGTAAACCCCAACCGACCGGCAAGTCGCCTGACGTGAGTGTCCACGACAATCCCTTCCGCTTTCCCGAACGCGCCTCCAAGAACCACGTTCGCAGTTTTCCTTCCTACTCCGGGCAGCTTGAGAAGCTCCTCCATCAAGTCGGGCACCCTACCTGCGTGGCGTTCAACCAGCGCTTTGCAGCAGCCTAATATACTCTTCGTCTTCGCGCGAAAAAATCCTGTCGAACGAATTTCCGCCTCGAATTCCTTCCGGTTGGCCGTCGCGTAGTCACGTGCAGTCTGATATTTATTGAAGAGGTTGGGAGTGACCATGTTTACCCGGACGTCGGTACACTGCGCGGAAAGGATAGTTGACACAAGTAATTCGAGGGGATTGGAATACCGCAGCGCAATCTCCGCGTCAGGGTAGTTTTTTTTCAGACGCTTGATAACAGCGAGAGTTCGCGCGCGAAGCTTCCCCCGATCCTCGGAAGAATGTGCGCTGGATTTCAATGACGGCATTACTTGTCCTATAGAATTCTTACGTCACCGAAAACCTGATTCACCAGGATCTTGAGTCTCCTGGAAGCGCTATCATATCCTGAAGAAGCGTAATTTACATTTGGAGAAAATCCGCTTTGCCTTTCGTGCATGACCTGAACCTCGCCAAACACAGTGTGTGCGGAAACGGAAACGGCTATTTCCTTGGACAACACAATCCTCACACTGCCAAACACGCCGCTCACCCGCAGCCAATGCTCACCCTCGGCGACGACAGCTTTCGTCAAGTCAACGTCGCAATCGCCAGCCACCGTAGATACGGAACCGCCCTTAAAATTGTTCGAAGTGATATCGATTCCGATGTTCCCAAACACACTCGATTTGTGAAAGAGCTCGCTCGCTGTGCTCTCTTTGTCATCCGAAGATACCACGCCGACGGCGCGTTGTCTATTTTTCATCAGTATGCTGATGCCCCACAGGATGAGAAGCGCCGGCCAGTACGTCGCTATGGCGTCACCAAATTCCACAACGTCCAGGTTATCGAGGAGGACAAGGACCCCGAGCGTAATTAAGATCATGCCCCAATATACGTTTCTCATAGAATTTTCCTTAAATTTATCAGACAAACATTGTGATCAAACGTGAGAATCCTTCCACGGTTCCTTGTTGCGCGCACGAGATGAACATGCAACTTGGTATAAGGATGCGGCATTGTAATCTACTCCCAAACCGTGAAGAAGGTTGTAGGTATTTTTTGTTTTTTCCAGCCGCCGCATTAGAGTATGGTGTTCAGAATTCTGCCAACAGACCGATATTTTATCTAAGTGATACGCAAGAATTTCAGCACCTCTTTCAAGCCCCACGCATTCACGACGTCCTTTTTCTCTAACCATCCTTTGCGTGCGACCCCGACGCCGTACCGAACGTCGTTCAGACCGTCGGCATTGTGTGCATCGGGATTGATACTGATTTTGACTCCTTTGTCTTTTGCGTACTTGCACAACCGCCAATCGAGATCGAGCCGCAAAGGATGTGCGTTTATCTCGATGACCTTCCCATAGTCCGCCGCAGCATTGATGACATCAATCATGTTGATGGGGTAGGGTTCCCGTTCCAACAGCAGCCGCCCCGTTGGGTGGCCGAGCATCGTTACGTATTTGTTCTTCACCGCCTTGATAATGCGTCTGGTCATTTCCTCTTCGGTCATTTTGAATTTACTATGTACGGAGCCAACGACATATTCAAACGATGCGAGCACCTTATCGCTCCAATCCAAGCTACCATCGGGCAGAATATCGACCTCGGTCCCTTTGAAGAGGCGAAAGTTTTTCAATGCAGCATTAAGCTTGTCGATCTCCTTGTGCTGGTGCCGAACTTTCTCTTCCGAGAGGCCACCGGCATAGGCCGCGATCTTGCTGTGGTCCGCAATCCCCAGGTACTCCCAGCCAAGTGCCTGTGCCGCTTCAGCCATCTCTTCCAGCGTATTCGCTCCATCGCTGTACGTTGTGTGGCAATGAAAGGTACCGCGAATTTCTTCTTCTCCGAGGAGCTGCGGTAACGTTCTCTTCTTCGCTGCCTCGAACTCTCCCATATTCTCACGAAGTTCAGGAGGAGTATACGCTAGTTCCAATGCTTCGAAGATGTCGGCCTCATCCTTGCACTTGACAACTCGTTTAGCTTTGCCCCGCTTTTCCTCCGAACCCAGCTCTGAAAACCCGTACTCGTTCAAGCTCCAGCCAAACTTCTTCGCAAGCGACCGCATTTCGATATTATGCTCTTTGCTGCCGGTAAAATACGCGAGGGCAAAAGGAAATTCTTCATCGTTGACAACGCGCAAGTCGCAATTGATATTCGATTTGAGGACGACGCTCGATTTCGTCTCACCGTGGGCGATAATCTCTTCCACATCCGGATGTTTTGTGAATACCTCCATCAATTCCCGTGCATCGGATTTCTTCGCGCTCACCAGAATGTCAATGTCGCCAATAATTTCCTTTCGCCGGCGCAGACTTCCGGCTACTTCGGCACGCATGACGGCCTTATGCTTTCTGACAGCCTGGAACACTCTGTCTGCCGCCTCACTCGCCCGGTTGTACAGGTGTTTGGCAACATTCCTGCGGAGAAGCTCGATTCCCCTGAGAATGTTTTCTTCAATCTTCTCACCGAATCCTTTGAGCTTTTCCAGCCGATGTTTTTCCGCCGATTCCTTAAGCTGATCGACGGTTTTGATTTTTAGTTTTTCATAAAGAATCTTGATCCGCTTGGGTCCCAGTCCCTGGATGCCGAGCATTTCGACCAGCCCCTGCGGCAGCGATTTTTTCAGACGTTCATAATACTCGAGCTTTCCTGTTTGAACAAGCTCCGTTATTTTTTCCCCAAGCCCTTCGCCAATCCCTTTAACGTCCCGGAGTTCACCGGACTCGATAAGCGTTGAAAGGTCTCTGGTTAGTGCGCCGATAACACGCGAGGCGTTATGATAGGCACGGCACTTGAAGGGATTTTCACCCTTCAGTTCGAGCAAGGTACCAATTTCTTCCAGGATTTCAGCGACCTCTTTCTTATCCATCGCGAGAAAAAGTAATTAAAGAAAAAATGAAAAACAAGACGACACCGGGGAAATCACCTTGACATTAGTAACTTGAATGGTTATATTGGCGGGGCAAGCCTGGTTTCCTGCGCTTCCCCTTTTTTAGATCAAATTTCTCCTCAATACACTCTAGTATGTTCTTTGCTAAGGAGGTAGTATGAAATTCAATCGTCTCTTTACGTTTTGTCTTCTCCCCGCGCTGCCACTTCCTCTTGCGGTTTGTCAGGAAATCACCTTAAACCGAATCGTAAATGTCACCTTCAATACGAGCAGCCCTACTCAGTTGGCTATCAATCGCGGGAGATTGATCTGGAGAGACACGGACATAGGTTCGAGTCTATATTTTTTCAAATTCTTTTCCGGTTCAGAAATCACTGTTCTTGATTCCAATCTCTCCGGCGTAACAGCAGCAATCGACGGGGACTACGTGGGCTGGAGTTCAGCGGCCGAGCAAATCAAGCTCTACAACATCCGAAGCTGGACGACGACTTCGATAGGAAATTCCTATAATCCAAACGCCACACAGCCTATCGCTCTCTCCAACGGATTGCTTGCATACCCACGACGAAAATCGGGGACCGGAAGCGAAATCGTGCTGCGTACCATTGCAACCGCTTCGGAAACCACCTTCAGCGAGGCTGTATGGAACACAGACCCCAGCGTACATCACGGTCAAATCGCGTGGGTTGCTTCTGATTCCGAATCTACAACGGCACCATCGAATGTTTTCTTTTTCGATGGCGTTGGGATAAGGAATGTTTCTTCAACCACAGGCATCCAAAATCAATCACCCATTGTACGAGATGGACAAATCGTATGGCTGCAGTCGACGGGCGGTTCTTCTACAGTGAAATTTTTTACCGGCGACTCTGTAGTCACGCTGATTCAGCCATCGACTTCATCAATGGTGGTGGCCGGCTATGACCTCAGTAATGGGTTCGCGGTGGCTGCCGTTGTCGATACACCCACCGGAAACTCGCAAATCAAAATACGGAACTCAGAGACGGGACAGGATACTATCCTTAACGATGCCGATATCGTATCAAGTCTTCACATTGATAATGGTGTGGTTATCTGGGCTTCAGGTCCCGAATTCGGTAAAATACTCAAGCGGTATTTTATCGAATCAGCGACTTTGGAGACTTCCGGTGCGACAGATAACCCCGTGTTCGATGATCTCGTTGTCGCGTGGACATTCGGCGATGCTGTTGAGATGGCTGTCCCCGTGACCTATCGGCGTCTTACAAATGATGGCGTGAACGGGTGGCAACAAACGCGCTTCAAGAACATCGATAATGGAAAAATACTTTGGGGAAACTATGCAAACTCGATCCGCATGCGCATGTTCCATTTCGACGGTGTTTCAACAACGCGACTGACGGATTCCACGGTATACCAGGATTTTGCGATGCTCAATGACGGATATGGCATCTGGAGGAAAGACTTTAATCAGCTCTGGGTGTACAGCGGCACTGGCCAACCTCAATTGGTCATTGATAGCCTCCAATGTGAAAATATGAACGTTGCAGGAGGAACAATCGGATTTCATGGATTCAGGCTTGATGCAGGAAATAACATCAATCAGACATGGCTTTACTTTATTGCTAACGACTCCCTCGTGCAGCTCACAAACGATACGGACGCCACCGTCTTTAATTACGCGGTGCTGAACTACGGAAATACCATCTGCTGGCAGAAGGACAGCGGTGGAGTCATACGATTGCTGTATTACGACGGCAGCGCGCTCGCTCAATTAAGCGATTCGTCGGTTTTAACCGCGTACAGCTACCGCAACGGAAAAATCGTTTGGTCCGAAAGTCGCAACGGGATATATCAGATCATGATGTACGACACCCAGCTCAGGAACCGCACGCAGCTGACGACTAGTCTGAACGACCTTATCCAGCCTGTCACGGATGGACGAAAGATCGTATGGTTTGAATCCGGACTGACTCCTGATGAACGCATTCTGTGGTATTACGACATTGCTACCGGAAGCGCCACAAAAGTGGCACATGCAAGCGTCTTTACATTCCGCAGGATGTGGATGAGCAACGGCAAGTTTGCCTGGCGTCAGCGCAACGAAACATATGTTTATGATGGCAATGTCATCACGCAGCTCACGGAAGACGGAGCAACGGGCCAGTCGGATATCAGTCTTTCTGTGGCCGATGTTGATAGCGAGTATGTTCTCTGGCTGCAGAATGTTGTTCCGCCGCAAGGAGATCTCTATCGAGGAAAACTGCACGCTCGAGTATCGTTTGACGCACAAGGCATTTACGGAAGCGCTCCGCTCAGTGTTTCGTTCTTCAGTCGCTCGTGGAACGGGACGCGCTCAGTTCTCTGGGACTTTGGTGACGGCAATACGAGTACCGAAACAAATCCCGTTCATCTCTATCAAAATTCCGGCATCTATACCGTGACACTCACAGCGGCAGGTCCCGCGGGCAATTTGACGGAAAGGAAAATCCATCTCATTCGCGTTCTCCCATCAACGTCTGTCGATGAAACACCTTTGCTTCTACCGAGGCAATTCGTACTTCATCAAAATTATCCGAATCCTTTCAACCCCGCAACAACGATTCGTTATGAGCTGCCTCGTTCTGCATATGTCAGTTTGAAGGTATATGATGTGCTTGGCAGGAACGTCGCATCGCTTGTTGAAGGCCTTCAAGAAGCGGGTACGAAGTCCGTCGTGCTCGATGCGCGGGGATTTTCAAGCGGAGTGTATCTCTACAGGATTGTTGCAGGTTCGTATATTGCAGCGAAAAAATTCGTGGTGCTCAAATGACCTTAACGCAAGTGGTTCACCACTGCAGCAACGCCCCCTCAATTGCAAGCCCCGGCCCCATTGCTACCATAATGCCGAGGTCACCGGACTGAGGAGATGCAGAGCCGTTGGTATGGTGAAGGACTTCGTTCAAGACAAAGAGGACGGTAGGAGATGACATATTCCCGAAGTTCTTCAGGACACATTTGCTGTGGCGGACCTGATCATCGGTCAGTCCCATTTCCCGCTGAACGCTGTCGATAACTTTGCGACCGCCGGAATGAAGAATCCAGTGTGAAATCTGCTCTCTGGATACGTTGTAGGAACTGAAGATTTTATCGATAAGCGTTTTTGCCAATCCCCCTGCGACATCACGGATATCTTTGGAAAGAATAATCCTCAATTTTCCTTCGCGCTGCACAAACCCGACCGTGTTGATGTACGAAGGTTCAAGGTGAGTCGCGAATCCGAGGATCTTTGGGAAGTGTTTTTCTTCAGTCACCCCCACAACAACTGCCGCAGCGCCGTCCCCGCAAATAGCGTTGCCAACAGCAGTATCCAGAGAATCGTCGAAATAGTAGCAGGCAGAACAGATTTCCACCGCGACCAATAATGCCTTCTTGTCCGGATATGCCTTCACGAAATCGTACGCGCGCTGCAGTCCCGGCATCGCACCGGCACAACCCATGCCAAGCAAATCCGCACGCTGGACGTCGTTTCGCATACCTAAGTCCTTCACGAAAAGCGAAGAGAGTCCGGGACAAAGGTATCCTGTGCATGATACACCGACGATAAAACCGATGTCTTGCACGTCAAATCCGCCCGCCGCCAAACACTTCTCAATCGCTTCTCTTCCCACCTCCATGGCACCCCGTAGATATCGCGTGTGGAGCTCGTCAGTTGTTTCGATTCCATCAAAGGAGTCCATATCGAGATAGAGATGGCGATAGTCGATGTCACTGTTCATGAAAATCTGCTGCACACGTGTAGTCCGGTAAAATTCAGAGTATCTGCATACAAGCGAGTAAATATCCTCCTGTGAATACCGGTTGGGGGGATTTGAGGTTCCTATCGAGAGGATTGCAGGATTCGTTGGCGGCATAGAATACCCGGTTCTATTTAGTACCTAACATCCGCAGCCACCACTTCGGTTTTCATCAGGAAGGCTCTGCCATTTCTGAGCGATAAAGGGAATTGAGTGCTGATGACCCAATTGCTCCAACCGCCTCCCTCGCATCAGTCATCTCATTCGCACGATCATGCAAGAAACTCTGGAGCCGTTCAAGAATCGGATGAAGTGCGGTGTGGGTCATCAGTTCCGCTCTGAGCTTTGATACCCCGGGAGCGTTTCTCAAGTAACCCGAATAGTACTTTCGGAACTCGATCACACCTCTCCTCTCGCCTTTGTATGCAACCGAGAGGTGTAAGTGCTGAATGAGAAGTTCAATTCGTTCTTCGAGTGTCGGAGGAGGAAGATTTTTCCCCGTCGAAGAATAATATTTAATCTCTCGAAATATCCACGGATTCTGGATTGCACAGCGGGCCACCATGACGCCGTCGCAGCGGGTCGTCTCAAATACGCGACGAGCAACCTCGGGCGAGTCGATACCTCCGTTGACTATGACAGGAATAGAAACTGCATCCTTGATCTTCGGAATCCAGGAGTAATCAGGAGCGCCTTTGTGCCCTTGCGAGCGAGTCCGGCAATGGACGGTCAGCCCGGCAGCGCCTGCACCTTCGATCATTTTGGCGACTTCAACAATGCGCACGGAATTCTCGTCCCATCCGAGGCGCGTTTTGACCGTAACGGGAACCTGCACTGCTTTCACAACTGCCGACACAACGTGCTGCATCTTCGGAAGGTCGCGCAGCAATCCGGCACCTGCGCCCTGGTCTACCACATTCTTCACCCAGCACCCGCAATTGATATCGATCAGATCGGGTCCAAATGCTTCCGCCATCCTCGCCGCGCCCTCCATCGATTCTTCGTTCCCACCATAGATTTGAATGCCGAAAGGCCTCTCTTCGTCGGAAAAAATCATTTTTTGCTTTGTCCGTTCGGAGTCGCGCACGAGTCCTTCTGCGTTCACAAACTCCGTAAACGTCACGTCGGCGCCAAGCCGCTTACAAATAAGACGGAATGCGATGTCCGTGACATCCTCCATGGGAGCGAGGAGGACCGCGTTATGGAGTTCTCGAATGTTCATTGTCACTTGGAATTGTAAGGAAAACCGCTGCGAGATGCAAACAAAAAGCGACGGCCTCGCTCACGGCCGTCGCCAGGGGACTAACCACCCCGGTGTCCCCTCCTTAAGAAATAGCAGATTACTTCAGCATCAACATTCGCCGTGTTAAAACTCTGTCGCCAACCCTCACCTGACAGAAATACACTCCGCTCGCCACGGAGGAGCCGAACATATTCCTTCCGTCCCACACTACCTTGTGCACACCAGCCGGCACCCGCTCGTAGCCGAACGAGCGCACTTCACAGCCGAGAATATCGAAGATGCGCAGACTGATATCCGATTCTGCCGGCAGTGTGATCTCGATTGCCGTGGCCGGGTTGAAGGGATTGGGATAGTTTGGGCTTACGGAGAATTCCGTCGGCAGCCCGTTCCGGGATTCCACATGAACAGGAGTTGCATCCAATCCACCGGAAACAAGGACGACGTTGCTTGCATCAGAACCGGTGATGATTTCGTGACTCCCATTTTCATCAAGATCAGGAAGTACAGCGACAGACCGTGCTTGTTCGCTTCCTGCTAAAGGATACTGGTAGAGTAACTCACCGTTGTTTCCGCGAAGGATCAATACATCTGCATTCTGGGATGCTACGACGACTTCGTCGAAGCCATCATTGTTGAGATCAGGACAGGTTGTGATGTCCATTCCGCTATTTGCCGCATAGGACCACAAGGTATCTCCCGTGGCGCCGTCGAGACACCAGGCGTCTCCGATGAGCATACTCGCCACAATCTCATCGATCCCATCGTTGGTAACGTCCCGCAGCCGGGCAAGTCTCGTCGGATCTTTCCCGCCGGTCGGACGCTGCCAAATGGTGTCGCCAGTCTCTCCATCCACCCGATAGATCGGTCCCCAGAATGCGCCGATGACGACGTCGGGGGATTCGCCCACCATCGGAAGAACAAGAACTTCTTTTGCTCCCCCCGTCGAAGAAGCCAGAGGGAAATCCCACAGATGCGTTCCGTTCGCTCCATTGAAGGCTTCAGCTTTGTACGAAGGCTCCCCGACCGTCCCTATGACGTCAGGGATCCCATCACCGGTGATATCCGGAATCGCGGTCACCGCATGCGTGAACCCGAGCAAGGGTGCTTGCCACATGGGATTTCCATTTGCACCATTGAACAGATAAACACTCCGGCGCCCCCCGGCTCCGCCCGTACCTGTGGCACTTCCCGCAGCCACCACATCTGGAACGTCATCGTTGTTGAAATCGGTGCTCGCATCGACCCCTGAGATATCGCCGAGACTGAAACTATCTGGATGATCGGTGCCAAACGTCCAGAGCATCTGTCCGGTCCTGCCGCTGATTGCATAGACATGCTCGTTCCCTCCGCCGGTGCCGATGACGACGTCATTGGTGCTGTCGCCATTGAGATCGCTTGCAATCGCAAGAGCCTTCTGATAGGAGTAGTCCCCTTCGGAACCTATCGGACCGGCGCTGGAACTGGAAACATAGGACGAAAACGCCCACAGAGAATCATTTCCAGCCGATGAGTTGCCATTGAGTGCCATCGTCCAGTAGTTGTCGGTACACACAATAACGTCGGGCTTACCGTCGCCGGAAATATCACCGATCCCCCGAACGGCACGAACACGACGAAAAGTATTTGATATGGGATGGAGCGGCACAGTCGTCGTCCAAAAAGGCGATCCTAACACGAGCGGGGTCGCATCGCCGGATCCCAAGAGTGCAATCGATGCGACGGGCAGATTCGATGCGTTGCTGTACAACCGCATCGTGTCAGAATACGTCGCGGCGATCTGAGGCGAATACCACACGCGCAGATTTCGAGACGAAACCGACGCTACGATAAGTGGAAAGTTGGTGGTATCGCCCGAAAATCCGTCCAGGGTGAACCTCGCCGAGTCAACGATGAGCTGTTGCGAACCTTGATTTTGAATCGCCATGATCCAGAGATTCGAACTTCCTGTACGTCTCGTTCCATAGTCGTGCGACCCCGGCACAGCAATAACGGGAAGCGTATAGTTACCAAACCCAACGACGCGAATTGTCTGGGGCGGTCTGGCCGGATCGTTGTGGTAGAGAACGAAGTGGGCACTGTCCGTACCGTATGCCGTCGGTGCAAACGTGAGATTGAAGTCGGAACTGTTCCCAGGCGCTATCGTAAGGGGAGTCGACAGATTCGTGGTGAAACGATTCGAATACAGGACCCGAACACTATCGATTGTGAGATTGGCTGTCCCGATATTCCGAATAGTAGCGACGACGTCCTGAGAAGAATCGGTCTGGACGACTCCGAAATCGAAGAAGCTTGTGGGGACGTTGATGGCAGGCGTTCCTGAACCTTCGAGGTCGTATTTGTAAAGCGAGCGGCCCGACGAAGCACTGACTGGCTCAGCTATGAGCCACAAGTATCGACCGTCCCATGTCAGCCCTCGGGGAGACATGTTTGAAGTCTGTCCTTCAGGCAAGAACCATGACCGAACTGTATCGTTCGTAACAGGATCCACCTGATAAATCTTCTCGGCATCTCCGTCGTTATTGTCCATCGCATAGTAAATGTAGCTGCCATCCCATGCTATTCCCTGCGGCTGGAGACCAAGACTTGGAATGGTGTCGACAATCGTCTTCGTTACAACATCGTACTTATAGAGACCAACCAGGTTGTTCGGGTAATACAATGATACCCACAGCCCTGTGCCATCCCAGCACGCTCCACCAAAGTACCATGTGGTTGGCGGAAGAATGGAATCAGCAAGCACTCCAGTTTTTGCGATCTTGTATATACGGAGAGAGCTTCCACTTCCTTTTACGTACCAGAAAAACGTCCCGTCCCATGCCAGTCCCTGGCTCGACGTCAGACCCGTTGCAACGCTGTCGATTCGATTGCCAAGTGTGTCAAGTGTGTATACGTGGCCTCGATTGTAGACACTGGTCGTTGTTCCACTACTGGCATAGAGCGACGATGAATCAGCGGCAAGTCCGTACGCCTGATTCCAGTACGTTGTGCTGGGAAGCGGAATCGCATCGACAATGGTTTGCGAAGTCGAGGATTGGGCAACGAGGACTATAAACGCACAAGACGTCATTAGCCTTGCTGACATGGCATACTCCGGTTCATGAAATCAATTGTGAGGAAACCCGAACGGTCGCTTGATGGTACAGCCGGCGGAGGTTAGGTCTTCAGACTTACAGAAGATAGGAGAAAACCCTGACACCTGCAACGTGGATATCAACCAGGCTTCTCAGTAATCGCATCGGCCATCTCAGTGGTACTGACCCGAGAGTCGGGGTTCAGGTTTCGCGTTCCCTTCTTATCTTTTCATTCTCAACATACAAAAACCCCGCATCTTGTGCAATCAAAACAACGGCGCGTTAATCTCCAGCTCGTCAATCATCGCCGGCTCTCTTTGATCGGCCATGAACACAATTGCACGCGCAATATCCTCGCCGCTCAACATCCTTGCCCGCTCCGCCGCATTGTAGCTTGGACGGTTCGTCATCCTGTCGCGGAAATGCGTCTCGACCATCCCCGGATAGATGATGGAAATTCGAATGTTATGCGGCTTGACCTCCTTCGCCAGCGTTTTGCAAAATCCGTCCAGCGCAAATTTTGTCCCGCAATACACAGCCATCTTTGGAAATGGGCGCTTACCTGCGACTGAAGATACGGTAATAATGTGCCCCGATTTTTGCTTCATCATGATTGGGAGTACCGCCTTGGTGGCGAGAAACACCCCTTTGTAGTTCACATCCACCATGGTATCAAAATCTTGCTCGCTGATTTCCGCCACATCGCCGTAAATCCCCATCCCGGCATTGTTGACCAAGATATCAACAGTTCCAAAGTGTTTGATGGCTTCGTTGACGAACCGATCGACATCGGCTTTCCTTGCGACGTCCGACTCGACGGCCATGGCACTGCCGCCTGCAGATTCGATTTCCGAAACCAGCGAATCAAGCTCATCCTTCGAGCGTGAACCAACCGCAACGTGTGCACCTTGAGAAGCAAACTCAAGCGCCGTCGCCCGGCCAATGCCGCGGCTCGCGCCCGTGATAATAACGACTTTATCTTTCACGTGCATTGATATGGAAGATGTAAAATGTCAGATAGCAAATAGGAGAAGGCTCAATGCGACGATGCCCGCTAATCTCAAAGGTCTGGTAGTTCTCAGGTAGGTGGAAAACTTTGCCAACTGAGACGAGATTTCGGTAACTAGTTTGAATGCGTTTTGGAATTCGTCACTCGAGATATACCCTTGATCGAGGGCTATATAGAGTTGCGACCTCAATTCACCGGCAGAACCTTTAGCATACCCAAGAAACATTGCGAATTCCTTCTTTGACGCTCGTTCATAACCTTCAGAAATATTCGACATGATGGAAACGGCAGATCTCCGAATCTGATCTTTCAGTCCAAAATCCCGTGAAAACGTTCCTCTATCTGTTAGGGAATAAATCGAATTGATTAACCCCCGAGCATCTTGCCACATTGGCATCTCTTCAAATGATCTGAATTTCATAGCCTCCTCATGTCGTGATTGTTTTCTAATTGTTATTTGCTATATGTTATTTTCCATTTTTTCTATGATCGCATCCGTCATCTCAGTTGTTGTAACCCCAGCACCCTGATTCAAATCGCGAGTGACTTTTTTCCCTTCCTTGATGACAGTCATGACGGCCTTCTCGATGCGCGAGCCGGCTTCGACTTCTCCCATATGGTGAAGCATCATCGCTGAAGCGAGAATCAGCGCGCACGGGTTGGCAATATTCCTGCCGGCGATATCCGGTGCGCTGCCGTGGACTGCCTCAAATATCGCGACCTTATATCCGATATTTCCGCCGGGGGCCAGGCCCAAACCACCGACCAGTCCCGAGCACAGATCGGAAATAATATCGCCGAACAGATTCGTCGTCACAATGACGTCGAACTGATGAGGATTCATCACCAGCTGCATGCACATGTTATCGACGATCTTGTCGTTGCATTCGACATCTGGATATTCTTCTGCGACTTTCCTGGCACCGTCGAGGAAAAGTCCGCCGGTGAATTTCATGATGTTCGCCTTGTGAACGATGGTTACTTTTCCACGATGATGCTTGCGCGCGTACTCAAACGCATAGCGAACAATGCGCTCGGAGCCTGAGCGGGTGATGATTCCGATGGTCTCCGCTGCGCTTTTCGCGGGATCGATGTAGTGCTCGATACCCGCATAAAATTCTTCCGTATTCTCCCGGACGACAACAAGATCGATCCTCTCCCACTTTGATCTGACGCCTTCAAACGATTTCGCAGGTCGAAGATTAACATATAAATCAAACTCTTTACGAAGCGCGACATTCACACTCCGAAATCCCTTCCCGATAGGCGTCGTCAGCGGACCCTTGAGAGCAACTTTATTCCGCTGAATGGACTCGATCACATCCGACGGCAGCGGATCCCTGTCCTTCTCAACGGCAGCAGCACCCGCCTCCATTTTCTCCCATTCGACTTTCACTCCCGCCGCTTCAACTACCCGGACCGCTGACTCGGCAATGCTCGGACCAATGCCATCGCCAGGAATTAACGTAACAGTGTACATGAGGGTCCTCTCTTTGCAGGATGCGGTGAGCAATATAGAAAAAAAATCGGCGAGGCACAACCTAAGGAACGGGCGGGAGAACCTGATCGATAAACGTTCCTAATCGTCTGAAATACTCATCACCACCGACAATGTATGTATCGTTGTGATCTGCTCCAACGATTTCATAGAAACTCTTTGGCTCGTTGGCTTTTTCGAAGAGAATTCTCCCAAGATGCATCGGTATCGTTCGATCCTCGGTTCCGTGTGTAAAGAGTAAGGGAACGTGGATGTCCTTTATTTTTGATTCAGCATCAAATCTGGAACGAATAAAAAAATGAATGAACGGAAGCATTCCCTTTGCGACCGCCTGAGCAGAAGGAAAGGAGGATTCGAGAATCAAGCCGCGACACACACGCCTGGAAGCCAAATCGATCGCAACAGCGGCCCCGAGGCTCCTGCCAAAAACGATGAGAGACAACGATTCAACGCCTTTATCCATCGTGAGAAAATCATATGCAGCGAGAGCATCTTCGTACACGCCTTGCTCGGAAGGTTTCCCTTCACTTTTCCCATAGCCGCGGTAGTCGAATATGAACACATTAATGCCGAGGGGGAGTAGTTTGCTGATGTTGTGCAGCCGATGCGTGATGTTACCCGCGTTGCCGTGACACCAGAAGAGAGTCGCCTTTGAATGATCGACGCGGAAGAACCAGCCGTGGAGTTTTACACCGTCGGATGTCGTGAAGAAGCAATCCTCGGCTTTCAATCCATAGGTTTCCGGCCGCCAGGTTCCCTCCGGGTATTTGTAAGGGAAATAAATGAATTTTTCTTCAAAGAGGACCATGAGTAGCATAACCAGGCTCATTCCCAGCAACACCGCAACGATGATGCGACCGACGCGACGGCCAAAAGACCTACGCCCAGAGATTTCTATCGAGGCTTCTGTACTGGATGGCTTCACTGATGTGCTCCGGACGAATGTTCGCGGATGCGGCTAAATCTGCAATGGTGCGAGCAACCTTGAGAATGCGGTCATACGCGCGGGCGGAAAGTCCAAGTTTGGTGATCGCCATCTTGAGCAGCTCCTCACCCGCCGAATCAATCTGACAGAATTCCTTGATGTCGTTGGACTGCATGTCTGCGTTCGAAAACAGACCGCTGCGTCCGGAAAACCGTTTCCGCTGAATTTCTCGTGATAGCACAACGCGTTCACGAATCTTGGCGGACGGTTCGCTGGAATCCTTGCTTGCAAGTTCCTTATACTTTACCGCCGGCACTTCAACGTGGAGGTCGATACGGTCCAGTAACGGTCCGGAAATCTTCGCCATGTATTTCTGGATGTGCATCGGCGTGCAGGTGCATTCTTTCGAGGGGTCGGTATAATAGCCGCAAGGACAGGGATTCATCGCACAGACCAGCATGAAGTTGGCGGGAAAGTCGAGCGACATTTTGGACCTGCTGATGGTCACGCGGCTATCTTCCAAAGGCTGGCGCAGTACTTCAAGAACATTGCGGGCAAATTCAGGCAGCTCATCCAGGAACAACACGCCGTGATGTGCCAGCGAGATTTCGCCGGGGCGCGGAACTGTTCCGCCGCCAACGAGTGCACTGTCGGAAATCGTGTGATGAGGAGATCGGAATGGTCTCGTCGCCACCAATGCCGTATCAGGGGGCAACAACCCAGACACCGAGTGGATTTTCGTCGTTTCGATTGCCTCCTCGAAATTCAACGGAGGCAGAATAGTCGGAAGCCGCTTTGCCAGCATGGTTTTCCCAGAGCCTGGAGGACCTATCATGATGACGTTGTGACCGCCTGCAGCAGCAACCTCGAGGGCGCGCTTGACGTTTTCCTGGCCCTTCACGTCCGCAAAATCGATTGCATACCGCTGCTCCTGGCGGAAGACTTCCTCCATATCAACGTGAAACGGTCTGAGCAGCTCATGCTCGCCGTTCAGGAACCCAACCGTTTCGGCTAAGCTTGTCATTGGATAAACTTCCAGACCCTCCACCATCGCGGCTTCCTTCGCATTCTCCTTCGGCAAGATAACTCCTCGCAGTTCCTTCTTTTTCATTTCAACCGCAATCGGCAATGCACCGTGTATCGGTCGAAGGACGCCGTCGAGTGCTAACTCACCAAGGATGATGAAATCCTTCAGAAGGTCTGACGTCACCTGTCCCGTGGCGGCGAGGACCCCCACGGCAATCGACAAATCATATGCTGACCCCTCTTTTCGCACATCGGCGGGAGCAAGATTGACGGTGATTTTCTTGTGTGGTGGAAATGTAAAACTCGAATTCTTTATCGCCGCACTCACGCGCTCACGACTTTCCTTTACGGCATTGTCGGGCAATCCAACAACGGAGAATGATGCGGGAATGCCGTTCTCGATGTGCGTCTCCACCTGCACGAGATGTGCGCTCACACCAAAGGTAGCGCTGCTGAGGACGTGTGAATACATGGTCAACTCCCTAGGCTTATTGAATGCGAAGCCTCCTTAGTTGATGGCGTCAAAAAGTCTAACGTTCTGTCATCGCGAGGAGTCCGCCACTGTGCGGGATTCAGAAAGCGGAACAATCTGCCAATGAGGGTTAATCAGATTGCCCGCCTGACCGTCGGGCAGGCTTCCCCCGCTAGAGCGGGATCGCAATGACAGAGAAAATAAATTCTTTTGACTCTCTATTTTCTTCATGTTGCTTCTTCCAAAGCCGTGACCAAAGCGGCCGCTCTGCGTCGGTAATCTTGTTCCTTAGATTATGCCAGAACTGTTTGAGTTTTTTGTCGTAGTGGAGCATGAACGTCGCCCTGTGGTTAGGAACTCGAATCCCCCCTTTCGTTCCCCTCTTAAGAAAGGGGGAAAATTATTTAAGCCGCTGAATTCCCAATTCCGCATTCCGAACTTATTCATATTCTCCCCAGACCTTTCTCAGCGCATCGGAGATTTCTCCTACCGTCGCGTACGCTTCAACACTTTCTAAAATGTGCGGGACGACATTCCTGTTTCCGTGGGCTGCTTCTTGCAGAGACAAGAGCGCACCGTTCACCTTCTGTTTGTTCCGCTTTGCACGCAGTGCCCGAAGTCGCTCAGTCTGTTTTGTTCTCACGGCAGGGTCTATATGCAGCAACTCCGGTGCAGAATCTTCCTTCTCCATAAAATCATTCACGCCTACGATAATCTTTTCTTTCCGCTCGATTGCCATCTGATACTCGTAGGCACTTTTCGCAATCTCATTCTGGTAGTAATGCTCTTCGATCGCCTTCACGGCTCCGCCCATTGCGTCAACCTTCTTAACATATTCCCATGCTCGCTTCTCGATTTCATCTGTTAATTGTTCGACGAAGTACGATCCTCCGAAGGGGTCAATCGTGTTCGTAATGCCGCTCTCATAAGCAACTATTTGCTGCGTTCTAAGAGCAATCCGCGCTGCGTCTTCGGTGGGCAGAGCAAGGGCTTCGTCACGGCTGTTCGTGTGTAGCGACTGACATCCACCAAGCACAGCCGCCAGCGCCTGCAGCGCCACGCGCACCACGTTGTTGTCGACTTGCTGTGCGGTCAACGTCGAACCACCCGTTTGGGCATGAAAACGGAGCTTCATTGCCTCTGGATTGTCTGCGTGAAACCGGTCGCGCATGATCTTCGCCCAGATTCTACGGCCGGCGCGAAACTTCGCCACCTCCTCGAAAAAATTGTTGTGTGCATTGAAGAAAAACGAAAGCTGCGGTCCAAAGGAATCGACACCCAGCCCGGCATCCACCGCCGCTTGCACGTAGGCAATGCCGTTGGCGAGGGTAAAAGCAAGCTCCTGCACCGCCGTCGCTCCCGCTTCGCGAATATGGTACCCGCTGATGGAAATTGCATTCCAATTCGGCAAGTTCTGGCTGCACCACTGGATCGTGTCCGTCACCAGTCGCATGGACGGCTTCGGGGGATAGATGTGCGTTCCGCGGGCGACGTATTCTTTCAGAATATCGTTCTGAATCGTGCCGGAGAGTTTTTTCCAATCAGCCCCCTGCTTTCTGGCAAGCGCCGCGTACATGCAGAGCAGGATCGCCGCAGTAGCATTGATCGTCATCGAGGCGGTGATGCGCTCAAGCTGGATCCCATCGAACAAGCGCTCCATGTCTTCGAGAGAATCGATCGCCACACCCACTTTCCCAACTTCACCTTCCGCCATCGGATGGTCCGAATCGAACCCCATTTGCGTCGGCAGATCAAACGCTACCGAAAGCCCCGTCGTCCCGCGCTCGAGCAAGTAGCGATAACGCTTGTTGGATTCTTCCGCCGTCGCGTAGCCGGCGTACTGCCGTATCGTCCAGAGCTTGCCGCGATACATTGTGTGATAGACGCCCCGCGTGAAAGGGAATTCACCGGGGAAACTCAGTTGATCCTCATAGGAAATTTTGTAAGGAAGGTAAAGACGCTCAATCGTAATCCCCGAATCGGTGGAGAATTGCGTTTCTCGTTCCGGAAATTTTTTTACGAACGGCCCGACTGTCTCCCGCTGCCATCGCTTGCGATGAGCTTCAAGATCACTGTTCATAGAAATTTTGCCGTAGGTCGAACAAGTGAAAACCTTCCGAAAACATAAGCAAAAACCGTCTGAGATTCAAGGAATCGCGCTTATCTGCAATTTGATATTCCATATCCTGTCGTTCCGAAATGTTCTTGTTCGGCACTCATGCCAGGAAGGCTCAGTATAGCTGCTGAATAGAAACATTCCCGCCAAAAAGCTGCGGGCAAGTCAGCACGACGGAGAGAAGGTGCCAAGGTCCTTAAGCGTGTTACCTCCATTCCTCTTTCCTCCATAGGCTGCCGTCTGAGACGAAAACCACGGCGTTATCCACGTCGGTGCGATATGTCGGCACGCGCCTCCGGGCGAATCGTCCCAGAACAACTTCAGATGGATGGTGAAATCTGTTGTTCCGTCCGACGGAAATCACGGCAGCTCTGGGACTCACTGCATCGACAAATTCGTCGGAACTGCTGGTCAGGCTGCCGTGATGGCCCACTTTCAGAAGGTCGCTCTTCAAGAAACCACCATAGATTCGAATCATCCTTTCTTCAGCCTCTTCCTCCGCGTCGCCGGCAAAGAGCGCGCTGGTTTCTCCATAGATTGCACGCACAACAACCGACCGATTGTTGAGGTTATCCCGACTCGATGAATCTGATACGGCAAAAGGTCCAGAAGGATGAAGAACGTACAACCGTACATCGGTGAATCCATCGAGGCATTTCCCGGCGTTCAGCATGACGTGCGAGACATGAAGTGAATCGATTACCCTCCCATACTCCTCAACGAGTGATGACTTCGCAAACGAGCCCGCATCGATGATTTTCTCGATCGCAAACTGTCGCAGCACCGTAGGTAATCCGCCTGCATGATCCGAGTGGGGGTGAGAGAGAACAACTGCATCGATACGCGAAATACCCCTGGCTTTCAAAAATGGCGCTATGAATCTCGCGCCTGCATCTGCGTTGAACATGCGCTGTCCGCCATCGATCAGCATGTTTTTTCCGTCGGGAAATTCGAGGAAGATGGCGTCCCCCTGGCCAACGTCCAGGAATGTGACACGGAATGGGGATGGAGCGCCTATCATTCCAAAAAGCCAGGCATACAGTGCAAGATTAAGACAAACAAGAAAACTCATGACAAGCCGCTTCATGGTAAACCATCGGAGATTCAGCGCCGCCAGCAGCGCACAATAAAATGCGACCGTATCCCATCCTGAAAAATGTGAATCCAAATATGAAAAAGAAAGATCGCCAAAAAATCTGACCGAACCGAGAAGGACCGCAGCGCTCAGCCGTGCCACCTCTGCATACAGCGAAGCGAGCGCACTCCAGATGAAGGAACACGTAACTGTTGTGATCCCTAAAGCGAGCACCAATCCGGACATCGGAACGACTACAAGATTTGCCACGAGTCCAACGACAGGAATTTTCCCAAAGTAAAACGATGTAAAGGGGAGCGTGCCCAGGCCGGCGGCAAGCGAGACACTTGTCAATCCTGCAAGGTTTTTTACAATCGGGTTTCGCCGCACTCGTTCGGGAAGTTTTTGAACAAGGGAGTAGGATTTCGGATAGATGAGAACGATTGACAGAACCGCAGCGAACGAAAGCTGAAATCCCGGCATGAACACCTGACGTGCATCGAGGGCGAGGATCATGAGTGCGGCGAATGCAAGTGAATTGATGACGTCGCTCTTGCGTTCGAACAGTCGCGCGCCTAAAACGACGATTGCCATGACAACAGCTCGCACGACGGACGGTGTACTACCGGTCAAGAAGATGTAGAAGACAAGAAATACGGAGAGAAGAACTGCCTTCGGTTTCTCGGGAATCCGGAAGGCATTCAAGACTCCGATGAGAATGACGGTGATGAGAGCTACGTGCAGTCCGGATACCGAAAGGATATGCATCACGCCGGAATTGATAAACGACGTCTTGACTTCGGGTGGGAGCTCACTCCGGTCGCCGATGGTTAGGCCTTTCAGGAATTTTGCCTCTTCCCCGCCGACCGTCTCGTCCAGATAGTGCGCAATGCTTCTGCGCAAAGGATAAGCAATCTCCGACAAAAGCCAATTTCCGCTCTTGCCGAGAACCTTGATACGGGCGGAATCTTCCAGAAAACATTGAGCATAAATACCCTGGAGTCTAAGATAGTTTTCGAAATCGAATTCGCCTGGATTGCGGGCAGTGCCGGGATGCGAAAGAATTCCGGAAAATTCAACAACTCGACCGTACTGGAGCGAGTCACCGAGATCGTGAGAGATACTATTCGCTTGAAGGCTCACGAGAAGAGAACCCGTTACGGGAAACTCTGTTCCCCGAACGACAATCATCTGAGCCTCGATAATAAAATGGGAAAATGCGCCTCGCGAATGCGGGGGGTCGGTTACAACTCCTTTCACGAGGATTGGATCGGACGAACCTAAGAACCCATCGAGCTGATCCTTCTCTGCCAACCCTTTATCAAGAGTGATTTTGAAGATGCCGACAAGGAATATCAGCGGAAAAAGGAGGACCGAGATGGAAGGTTTGGCCGAATCCCAATTCGTCACGGCGAGAAATCCACTCGGAAGCAGAAATAGCAGCACGCCTGCAAGGAGATACCACGGGGAAAAATCGTATCGCCAGCCGACAAGAATCCCGGCGACAAAAGGAAGCACGACCTTTAATGCGGGGCGATTGACAAGCACAGTGTTAGCTTAGCAAATCAATAATTGCCGGCGTGACGTGTGTGAGGTTCTTGGAACGGGTGGTAATGAATGCTCTTTGCGAACCAAGGGCTATCAAGGGGACCGGATTGCGCGTGTGGGTCTTCTTCGAGAGGTCTTCAATGTTCCCGTGATCGCTCGTGATGATCAAAAGGTTTTTGTCCGGATCGAAGGCTTCAAGAATTCCTCCCAGGAAAGCATCCAGAGTCTGCAGCACGCCGACGGCATTCTCCATTGACCGGCTGTGGCCTGCGTGATCAGTGTGAAAAAAGTCATACAGCACAAAGTCGTATTTGCCGAGGATCGAGAGAAGTCTCTCACCCGCTCGTTTTGTTGAGATGACGGGAACATGGCCAAAACCGAGTCTAACCCAGTGCTCATTCGTGATATCTGCTGCGATCGCGCTTCCCTCCGAGAGTTGTGCATGACCGTTCAACGGGAATCCCGATTCCAGCCAGGCCATGACCGTCGCGGTGATTCGAGTTCTATGGCTTGACAGATGCTCGAAGTATCGCTGCGGATAGGCGTTTGCGTAGAATACGGTTCGTCCGCGGCCGGCGAGCGCTCGAAAAATATTATGCTCTTTGATGACAGTCCGCAGAGAGGAGTACGGATATGGGCCGTAATGTTTGCCGATGAGTTTCGCTGCATTGATACCGGTGAACAATGTTGTCTGTCCCGTTCCGCTCTGCGGAAGTCCTGGAATTCCCAATGTTGCATCAAGGGGAATGACGGAAGCACGGGTGGAATGAATCGTTCTTCGAGATTTGTGTGGAAGCTCGCCGTCGAGCAAACCTCGGAACGCGGGAAGCGTAGCAGCAAAGAAAGGGTTAACCTCCCTGTCCGCTCGACCGATGCCTACGCCGTCGAGAAAGAGCATAAGCACACGAGGCGGGCGCCGCATCAGCTGTACGAACTTTTACTGTCGATCATGATAGTCACCGGGCCATCGTTGATAAGCCCGACGTCCATCATCGTACCGAACACGCCCGTGCAGACTTTACTCTCGCCGAGATGAATCCGGAGATGACGGACAAATAAATTATAGAGACGTTCACCATCTTCGGGCGATGCGGATTCGGAAAAACTCGGTCGATTGCCTTTTCTCGTGTCGGCATAGAGCGTGAATTGCGATATCACCAGTGCACTGCCGTGGATGTTTTTGACTGAATGATTCATCTTCCCCTGGTCGTCACCAAAGATTCGCGCATCGGCGCACCGCCGGGCAAGGTACTCCGCATCCTCCTCGGCATCGCCTTTACGCACCGCCAGAAGAATCAAGAGGCCTGAACCGATGTGGTTGTGAGTTTTCCCCCCGATCGTGACGGAAGCCTGCTTCGCCCGCTGAATTAACGCGCGCATATCTATGAACCCCGCTGAGCTTTCACGACGCGATCATTCCCGTCGTAATCTCGGATCAATTCAACGCCCTGGAAACCGGCATCCGAAAAAATGGACTTCACCGCCGGACCCTGGTTGTAAGCCGTTTCGACGAGAACCCATCCACCTTTTTTCATTAACAGTACTGCCAACTCACGTATTCTCCGATAAAAACTCAAGCCATCGCCACCTTCAAGGACCGCCTCCCTCGGCTCGAATCGAAGAATCTCCGCGGGCAACGCGCTTGCTTCCTCGCTCGATATGTAGGGGGGATTGGAAAGGATCATGTCGAAAGGGGTCCTGACAAGTTCGTCGACCGAGCCAAAGACGTCATGCTCCATCAGGTGTACTCGATCCCCAACACCATGGCGCTCCACATTGATCTTTGCAACTTCCAGCGCTGCACGGCTAACATCAGTCGCTGTAACTGTGACACGCTGAACGAGTTTTGCCAGGCCCACTGCAACGTTGCCGCAGCCGGTTCCGATATCAAGAACCAAGATCGGAGATTCATGTGCAACGTCCTGAGTGATCTTGACCGCTTGCTCGACTAAGACTTCTGTTTCGGGGCGAGGGATCAGCACCCGGCCATCGACCACAAATGAAAGTCCCATGAACTCCGTTTCACCAAGAATATAATGCACTGGCTCGCGCGACAATCGCCGGTCGAGCAGAATGTTAAACCGCGTTACTTCAGATTGGGATAACGGTTTATTAAGACCTGTGTAAAGATCAAGTCTTTTGCAACGCAGCACATGCGCAAGCAATAATTCAATTGTAATACGTTGACTCCCAATTTCCTTTTCTTTCAGGCGATCTGTTCCCCACCGAAGCAGTGAGGAAACAGTCCAGATTCTTCTTTCCTCGATGTTTAGCATCTAGATTCTAAATCTCGTCCAGCCCGGTGAGCGAAATTTGAGATAATTCATCAGTGTATACATGACGATATAGATTGGAAGCGCCATCCATGCTCCCTGTATTCCCCATCCGAGCGTTATGCCGAATAGATACGTGAGGGGAAGAAAAATAATCCAGTGCGTAAGCACTTCCACAGCCATCACGTAGACCGTTGCTCCTCCCGCCTGGAGGGCGTGTGCCAGAATGATTCCTCCGCCATAGAAAACCTGTGCCACTCCCGCGATTTGCAAGACAGGTCGGGCCGCATGAAGAACCTCCGCGTTTGTTGTGATGACATCGAGAACTGCGTCGGGAACAACCACGAAAATACACCCAACAATGACCGTAAAGATTGTGCCAAGTTTTGCGGTTTCGAATCCATAGAGCTGCGCACGCTTCTGGTGACCCCGCCCCAGCATCTGACCGACCAATGTTTGAGCGGCGATCCCCAGGCCGAAACATGGCATAAACGAAGCAAAGAGCGCTGCAATGACCACCTGACTTGCCGCCTGTGCAGTCGTTCCAATAATTCCGGTAATCGCAACGAAGAGCAGAAATCCGATAAGAATCAGAATGTTCTGAAGGGACACCGGAATGGAAATCCTAACAATCTGCGCGAGGACCTCCCTCGAGAGTTTGAAATGAGAGAAATACTTGTAGACCCTTCGATAGCCCGGGAACAACGAAACGACAAGAAAAAACAGCCAGCCCGCTACCGAACTTACCGCGTTCGCTAAGCCGGCCCCTGCCAGTCCCATCTGTGGAAAACCCAAAGCGCCAAAGATGAAGAGATAGTCAAGGACGATATTGGAAACGTTGAAGATAATAGCCGAAAACATAAACACTTTTGTATGTCCGATGCCGAAAAAAAAACCCCGGTACGAGACGACAAAAAGAAAAAATGGAAGTCCGAGAAACCGGTATTCCATGTAGCCCGCGCCCGCCCGCCCAACAGCACTATCCTTGGCAACAAAACCAATGACGTCGTAGGAAAACAAATATCCGATTGCACCAACGATTACTCCCACGATCAACGAGACCAGGAGGGAATTGTTCAGCACTTCCCCGGCCTCAATGGGCTTGCTTTCTCCATGACGCCGCGCCACCAATACGTGTGTTCCCGTGCTGAAGCTGGAGAAGAAACTCGTGATCGCCCAGGAGGCCAACACCGCCAAGCCCATCGCAGCCAGACTCACCTGAGCATTTTCAAGCCTGCCCACCATAGCGGTATCAACAATCGAGACAATTGTTTGAGAAAGAAGCCCGGCAATGGCCGGTCCGGCCAGATTAAGGATTTCTTGAGATCGGCTCGTACGGGGAAGGAATCTCATTCAGAAAGGGTATGGTGAGAAAAACTTCAGACACAAATCAAAGTAATAATTTATTCTTTCAAACACAATGCATGCGATCCGAAGCCCCGATGTGCTGCAGAAACAACAAAACCCATTCCGATCCGTTTGAATGGGTTCATGATCGAGCTCGGAATGGGAAACGACTTACAGAGAGAATTGTGCAACGTACCGATCTACTTCGCGAGCCTGGGGGGAATTCGGATAATCTTTCTTGATTCGTTTGAAAAGATCCACAGCTTTCTCCTTCTCGCCCGCAACGGCGTGGTTATGTGCCGCATGATGGAGATATTCGGAAGCCGCAGGAGATTTCGGTGCTGTATCCACAGCCTTTTCATAATACTTCGCGGCCGACGCGTGATCCTCTCGGGCTTCATAACAGGCTGCGGCACCCGCCGAGGCGGAGGCCTTCAGAATCTTGTCATCAAAGCTAAAATCTTCAAACTGCTTCACTGCCTCATCGTAATTTCCTAAGTAGTAATAACCGTTCGCCAGATAAAAGCGGGCAAGCTCGGCCGAGGCGCCACTATAATTTTCGACGATCCCTTTCAACCCCAAGATTCCTCGCTCGGGCACTCCTTCAATCGCCTGACGGTATTGTCCCGCGTCGAACAATTGATAGACCTTCCCGAGTTCGGAGGCGGCCTTCTCGCTATTCGCCCGTCGATTATTTGCGTAGACAAAGCCTGCGACTACAATTACAACGAGCGCAGTGACCGCGTAACTTATATACTTCTTGTTCTCATAATAGAAGCTCGTGGCCCTGGCGTACGTCGATACGAGAGGGTCGTGTTTCATTTCTTTCTTGGTGATTTTTTTCTTCGGACGAAGCATGAAAAAGGTTAGAGGTTGACTCGTTGGTCTCTTTGATGGTGAGAAAAGATAAGGAAAAATGGCTGGAAAAGCAATTGCTCTACAGCATGAGGACTCAAATTGCTTTTAAGGTTATTGCTTTCATTTTTGCTTTTTAGTTCTTTATCTTTGACGTTTACTCGTACGCCCGGCGCGACTCGAACGCGCGACCTACAGCTCCGGAGGCTGTCGCTCTATCCATCTGAGCTACGGGCGCATGTACGTTTTCTTTTCACGGTCGCCCCAACGACCGAATACAGATGCCCGAAAACGCCCGGTCGCGCAGGCCCGCCAGACCGCCCAGCGGGCTGGTATCCATTCCCGATCCCGTTCTTCGGGATCGTGGATCCTCGTTCCGACAAATCCCGACTCGTCGTGATGTCGGAACGGGACTGAGCTACGGGCGCAACTCGCATGTTCAAATTTAGCAACTAAAACAGATTGTGTCAAGATCAGATATGGCGCGATCCCTACAACTCAGCTCGAACATTCTCGAGAATAACCTTTGTCTTTTCGTAGACTCTGTCCACCGTAATCTCCTTCATGCACACAAATGTTTTGATCGGACACTTGCCGCCGCCGTGAATGCTGCACGGCCGACAAGTGAGCCCGCTGGTTTCCACGACAACGTCGTCCTTTCCATACGGAGCAAAACCAAATTGAGGAACCGTTGCACCAAAAATCGCAACGACGGGCGTGCGCATCGCAACCGCGAGATGCATCGGCGCACTGTCGTTGCAAACGAGAAGCCGACATCGCCGAAGGAGCTCTGCTGACTGCAGCAGTGAGAGTGTCCCTGCAGCGTTCACTACCTGGCCATCCTGCCGTTGACGTGTCCGCCCGAGCGTGGACAAGCGAACAATTTCGTCACAGAGAGACTCATCCTCCTTCCCACCGATCAATGCCACGCTAAGATGCCCCTCGACGAGGCGCTGGACAAGCTCCACATATCGTTCTTTGAGCCATCGCTTGGTGTTCCATACTGTTCCCGGCGCAACTCCAATCAACGAAGCTGGCTCGAGAATCTTCGACTCGCGAAAGAACGTCTCAACTGCGGATACGTCTTCGCGGGATGGATAGAGGGCCGGCAGCTCCGTGTCTTTGCTCGAAGCATGTAGCGCTTTCAACAACGACAGGTTCCTCTCCACTTCATGGATGTTTTGCTCGTATCGAACCACATCCGTCAGGAGAAATCGGCCGGTGCTTCTGTTAAAACCTACCCGCCGGGGGATTCCTGCCAATCGCACGAGCAACGCACTGCGCATCGAGCGGTGCGGAACAAGCGCCACATCGTACTTCCGCTCCTTCAATGCCTTTGCCATTCGAAGAAGTCCGAAAACCCCGCTATGCTTACCGCGCTTGTCGAATACAATGATCTCGTTAATGGCAGGATGATTCCTCAACACGCCGGCGGTCTCCGGCGTCGCTGCAAAATCGATTTTCGCCAGCCCAAAGTTCCGTTTTGCAATTTGCACGAGCGGCGTCGTCAGCACAACGTCCCCGAGAAAGGCGGTTTGGATAACCAGTATGTTCCTGACCTCACGCACGCACTTCGCCGCGTTGTTGGGTCACTTTGTTTTTTTCACGTTGAACGTTTTCCCACGTGTGCTTCCAACGTCTATGCATCCACAGCCAGTGGTCCGGGTATCTGCGAACGTATTTCTCGAGCAGTGCGGTATGCCGGCGAGTTAATTCCACAACATTTTCATCGCTGGATGCTGCAATATCCGAAGTTGGAATTTCCTCCAACACAACTTCATACGTACCGTCGCTCTGGCGCAGCATGAATCCCATTTGCATCGGGGCACCGCTGCGAAGCGCAAACACAGCCGGCCCCTGGTGAGAGGCGATACGCCTGCCGAAAAATTCCACAAAAGGGCCCTCCATCGGGCCACTTTGATCCGGCGCAATGGCAACGATCCCGCCGTTCTCAAGTGTTCGGATGATTTCCCGAACAGCCAATCCCATGGGCACAACCTTATTCCCGAAAAGACAACGATGGCGGTTGATAACCTCATCGACGAACTCATTCGCCTGCGACTGGATGATGATGGTAACCCGAATAGCTGTGAGTCGCGCTACGGCCAGAGCGATAAGTTCCCAATTACCGAAGTGGCCTGCGAGCATTACCATACCTCGTCCCTTCTTTTGGGCCTCAACCATGATATCCGGATTTCGCAGCCGAACCAATGAACGCAATACCTGGTCCGTAAGGTTGGGAAACCACAGCAGTTCCACAAACGAAATGGCAAAATTCCGGAAAGCTCCTTTTGCAATCTGTCTGTGCTCTCGCATCGGCTTTTCCGGAAACGCGTGACGAAGGTTGTCAAGCGCGATGTTCCGCCGCCGCCCGACAACAAAGTACGCCAGACCACCGAGATAGTATCCAAGCCGCTGAGCAGACCTGAGAGGGAGTGCGAGGACAATCCATTTGAACAGCTGAAATAGATAATACTCTATTTTCTTCATCCGCGGGTCAAATTACGAAAATGGTGAGGGATTGTCAAAGGAAACCCGCCCAAAATGTTCCACCGCGGCGAGAGGCTTGCCAAGGAGGATTCCGGGTCATGGAGAGGCGACAAGCAAAGCCGTTGGCAGAGAGGGCTAAAACCAGCGGAGAAAAAGGTAATCAATAACCAACTGCCTCTAAAGGCAGGAAATTTTCGCAGATTATCTACCCCGGTTGCAGCTAAACCTCGTCAATAATAATGATATGCTGTCATGGCAGCACGCTATCATACCAGAAGGTATCAAGGATTCTAGAGCCCCGGATGACCAGCTACATCCGCCGCTCCCTGTAACAAGTCCTCGGCAAAATATTCCTTCACTCTTGCAGCGATACTGGGTCCAACAATCTCACCGAGCTGCTCCTCCGTTGCAAACTTCACCCCCTGAACCGATCCGAAAGCCGCCAGCAATTCCTTTGCTCGTGTCTTACCGATGCCCGCAATGAGATCGAGCTCCGTTTGAAGGGTGCGTTTCTTGCGCACCACCCGGTGATAGGTGACTGCAAACCGATGAGCTTCGTCCCGAATCTGCTGCAACAGTTTCAATCCTGATGAAGTCCTCGGAATCGATTGTGGGTCGCTTGAACCCGGAACAAACACTTCTTCCAACCGCTTCGCCAGCCCGATAGCCGGAATTTCCTTGAGTCCCAACCGCTGAAGCACTTCGACCGTGCTTGATAATTGCCCCTTTCCTCCGTCAACAACAATCAGATCGGGCAGCTCTGCGCGCTCCTGGAGCAAACGCGCGTAGCGCCGTTCGATGACCTCACGCATGCTCGCAAAATCATCGGGGCCCTGCATGGATCGTACCTTGAATTTTCGATATTCGGATTTCTTTGGTCGCCCATTCTCGAACACGACCATCGATGCCACGGTATCACTTCCCTGGATATTGGAGATATCGAAACACTCAATCCGCTGCGGGGGATCGGGCAAGCGCAAATCACGCTGGAGTGCGTTCACCGAATGTGGAACGTAATCCTCCCGTTTCATCTTTTGCAATTTCAACTCATCGAGCAAGAACCTGGCGTTCGTTTTGCACATTGCAAGAAGCTTCGCTTTCTCTCCGATTTTTGGCACGACGACCTGAACCTTTTCGCACCGTTTTTCGCTCAGCCACCGGGCAAGGGTCTCTCCACCTTCAGCCTCGATCGGGAGAAAAACTTCACGGGGGATGTCTTCCGCATCGAGGTAGTATCGTTCGATAAATTGCTCGATGATTTCCGCTTCGGTCCTATCGTCTACTCCGCTCATATACACATGGTGCCTGCCAATGACTTTCCCTTCGCGAATCTTGAAGAGCACGCCACACCCATCTCCGCCCTCGGCTGCTACTGCAAGCACATCACGATCAGTGAGATCGACATCAACTACTTTTTGCCTGTCGCTGTACACGCGGAAGCTTCGGATTTTGTCGCGAAGTACTGCCGCTTCCTCAAAGCGGTGCTCATGGGAAGCTTTCTGCATCTTTTCTTCAAGCGACCGGATGAGACTCTCCACCTTGCCTTTGAGAACTTGCTCAACTTCTTTGATCATGGCACTGTAATGCACCTGCGATACAAATCCTTCACACGGACCTTCGCATTTTTTGATATGGTAATCGAGACAGACACGAATCTTTCGCTTGCGGATAACCTCGTCGTCAATATAGTAATTGCAGCTCCGCACCATGAAAGTGTCACGAATCATTTTTAAGGAGGTACGCATCGTCACTACATCGGTGTACGGACCGAAATACTTCGAACCATCGCGAACAATGCGACGGGTAACGAACACTCGGGGGAAAGGCTCGTTCGTGATGACAATATACGGGTAGCTCTTGTCGTCTTTGAGGTCAATGTTGTAGCGCGGTTTGATTTTTTTTATGAGGGTGGCTTCAAGAATAAGCGCTTCGACTTCAGAGTCGGTAACGATGATTTCCACGTCGCTGATCCTGGAAATCATCGCCTCAAGCCGGGGGCCAAGCTGAGAGGGTTTCTGTCCGGCGGAAGCGGAAAAATATTGCAGCACGCGATTCCGCAGATTCATTGCCTTCCCGACATAAAGAACCTTGCCCTCGCCATCTTTGAATTGGTACACACCCGGTTTGCTCGGCAAATGTTCGAGCTTGGCGTGAAGAGGAATATCCTTCTGGGCCGTGGTAACACGTCTGTTCGAACCGGTTTCCATTAAGCTACCTTCTGACTGATCTCAACCAGCACGCCGTGCGTCGATTTCGGATGGAGAAAGGCCACCCAGTTGCCATCGGCACCGAGTTCAGGCTCCTTGTTTATCAGCTCAAGCCCCGCCTTTTGCAAGCGCACCATTTCTGCCCGGATATCGTCAACTTCAAAGGAAAGATGATGGACTCCTTCTCCCTTCTTTTCAATGAACTTTGCTATCGGAGAGTTTGCGGCCGTGGCTTCGGAGAGTTCGATGTGAGTATCGCCAACACGGAAGAGGGCCAGATTGACTTTCTGCTCCTCAACGGTTTCTGTGTGGATAGTCGTAGAATCCAGCAGTGTCTCAAACCGCCGTACCGCCGCCTTGAGATCCTTGACAGCGATGCCGACATGCACGAGTTTCTTGAACATGGCTCTTAGCCTGAATGGTTCATCCCACAGATTTGTTCAACCGACAATCGGTTCCTTGCGTTGTGAATCCAGAAAAAGTTTCTTTAACCCTTTTCCATTAGCCACGAGGAGGCCCGCCAGCACGAACGCAGCTCCCAGAAACGTATTCGTCTCCAGTGTCTCACCTAAGATGAGCGCACCAAGAAAAACGGCAGTGATAGGAGTGATGAAAGCCACGAGCGAAAGATAGACTGCTTCAACGCGCTTCAGAAGCCAGTAGTATACCGTAAATGTAACGACAGATCCTAAACTTCCCAAATAAAGAATCGAGCCTATGGCTTTAGCATCAAGCCGGATGTCCGAAACGCGTTCGAAGGTGAGTGCGAACAACGCTGTGAGCATCGTACCGACAAACATCGCTGCAAAATTGAGCGTAATCGGACTGATCTCTCTGCCATTCTTTTTGACAAGAACGAGACCCGCTCCCTGAAAAACCGCTGCGACAAGAACTCCGAGCATTCCCAAGAATGCGAAATCCTCGTTCCAGTGTAATCCGCGAGAAAAAATGAGCACAATCCCGGAGAATCCAAGAACAATGCCGACGAGTTTGTAGCCATTCATCGGTTCGTCGGCGAGAAAAAAATGCGATAAGATCGCAACAACGAAGGGAAAAATTGCGAACAAGATGGACATCAGCCCCGATGGCAGAAATTGCTCCGACCAATAGATAATACTGAACGGAAGACCGAATGAAAGAATTCCCACCGTGAAGAAAAGACGCAGGGACTTTCGGTCGCCCGGGATGGTCAGGCCTCGTAGTTTCATGAGGAAGAAGAGTATCGGCAACGCAACGGCAAAGCGGATCGCCACGCCGTAAAACGGCGGCACGCTGTCCAAGCCAATTTTGATAGCCAGCCATGTGGAACCCCAGATGATGCACAATAACGCAAAACCCCCGGCAATAAATAGGCGTGCGGATCTCATCAGTCCTCATCCAAAGAATTGATGATCAATCCCGAAAGAAGTTTGGGATAGAAGTATGTGGATTTTTGAGGCATCGTGCAACCGGATTCCGCAACGGCTCGTACTTGTTCGATCGGAGTCGGATTCATCAAGAACGCGGCTTGTGCTTTTTGGCTATTCACGAACGCAATCGCCTCGTGGGCATCCTTTGCATAATCAAGATTCCGCTTCTGCTCTTGAGCCTGCTTTGAAATACCGAGGATCTTCTCAAAGATCAAGCTGTGCAAGATTGTCACATCCAAACTCTTGACTGCCTCCGGCATCGAAGAATTCATCGACATCGAGACGGCTGACGGATCCTTGAGCCAGCAGAGATGGTATTGCCGATCGGAAGGAACAACAATCCCGAATGCAAATCGCCCGTGTCCGCGGAGTTTTGCCAGAAGCGCTCCGGAGTCCGACTGGACCTCACAATGAAAATCTCCTTTGAGTCTAGGCAAGAATTCTCTCACGTCAAAATGCGGCAGACTGTGCAGTATCCGATGAGTCGGCAAGACCACCAAACCTCCGTCATGGAGATTCGTAAAATACATCATGATAAAATTGTACGGTTCATCTCCCGTGTGGCGAGGATTGTTCAACTGCATCGCATCTCTGAAGATCAACGCCGTTTCGTATCGATGGTGCCCGTCCGCAAGAAGGACAGATTTCTCGGCCATGCGTTTCCGAAGAGCTGCAACGGTTGTTTCACCTTGAATTCGCCACACGCGATTGCGAACCCCTCCAAACGTTACGTCAAGGTGCGGCTGAGCTGTCCTCGCCATATCAAAATCAGACTTCAGGCTGTCGTGCGGGTCTGCATACAATCCAAAAACCTGACTGAAATTGGCATGCGTTGCCTGGAACAGACGAAAGCGATCCTCTTTGGGTTTCGCGAGAGTCTTTTCGTGCGGATGGATGGATCCTTTTCCCACATCTTCCAGCTTACAACGGCTGATGAATCCAGAACGCTCCATTGTTCCACGATCTGACGTTTGAAAATCCTGAACGAGTAAGTAGAATGATGGAACCTCGTCGCGGATCAGCACTTGTCCTGATCTCCACTGTCTGTAATATTGTGCAGCCGAAGCATAACGATCTGCCTCTCTGCCAAGAATCAGGCGAATGACATTATACCGGCTCGCCGCATACAGCCTATTTTGCTCTTCCGGCGAGATAACATCATACGGAGGCGCAACGACGTCAGCCAGATTGACCTTGGCAGGATTATAGAGTATGCCACGGAATGGTCTAATGTCAGGCATAATTCAGGTAGAAGTTATCAGTTGATAGTTGAAAGCTGTTGAGAACCAACCGTCGATAGTTAAAACAGGGGTTCCTGGTTGACAGTCAGAATAGGAGTTACCCGTCGATAACCGAATCTCTTAGGAATCAGCATGATCTCCGGCCAACTCCTAACTTTCAACCATGAATTCGAACTACTAACTGTACCCAAACCTTTTCAGCCAGGATTTGTTGTCTCTCCACCCCTCGCGCACCTTAACATGAAGCTCCAAATACACGGGCCGGTTCAAGAATTTCTCGATATCTTTTCTGGAAAGCTGTCCAACCTCCTTCAACGCCTGCCCGCCTCTTCCGATGAGAATACTTTTTTGCGACGATCGTTCTACATAGATTTCGGCACTAATGAAATCCTTCTCTCCTTCCCGCTCCTTGAATTCGACGATCTCCACCGTTGCAGAGTATGGGATCTCCTGGCGAAAACCCTCAAAGATTTTTTCCCGAATGATTTCTGCGACAAAAAAACGCTCGGATTGGTCGCTCACCATGTCCGCGGGATAAAACGCCGGATGCTGTGGAAGCGCCTGTATCAAAAAATCTTTCAGCTCACGGACTCCATCAAGCGTGAGCGCAGAGACCGGAAAGATCTCATCGAACCGGTAAAGCTTTGAATAGAGATCCATCGCGGGCAGCAGACTTGCTTTCTTCACCAAATCAATTTTGTTGATAACAAGGTACACCGGTTTTTGCAATGTTTCGAGCAGTGAAATGTTTCGATCTCCGTTCAAGGAGGGCTTTACATTCGTAGCCTCAACCATGAAAAGGATAATATCCGCATCGTCGATCGCAGACCGGGCGGATTTCATCATTGATTCCTGGAGCAAATACGCCGGCTCGAGCAATCCCGGGGTGTCAAGAAAAATGATTTGGAAGTTTTCTCCTGAACGGATTCCGAGAATCCTGTTCCTCGTGGTTTGCGGCTTGGGAGTAACAATGGATATTTTCTGCTGTAGGAAGTCGTTCATCAGAGTGGACTTGCCCACATTTGGCGCGCCGATGATGGCAACATACCCGGCGCGAAAGGGCTGTTCGGAGGTCTTCTCTTCCATTTTCAAAAAATTTACCCCGCCGGTTCGACGGGGTCGTGCTTACAAAAAATGTCATTCCGGACAAAGCGGGACAAAACCAGAATCCTGCTGTCCCGCTTGTCCAGAGTCTTGCTCTGTCACGTTCGGAATGGCTACTTCAACAAGATCAGTTTTTTCATCTGAAAAGACTCGGCGGCTTCGAGCCGACAGAAGTACACGCCGCTGGGCAACCCAGACGGTTTCCAGCGGACAGTGTGAGTCCCCGCATTGAGGCTCTCTCCAACGAGCTTCTCGACCTCCTCTCCCAGGATATTGAACACCCGCAGCACAACAAAACCCGGGCGCGGAAGTGAAAATTCAATAGTCGTGCTTGGATTGAACGGGTTGGGATAGTTCTGTGAAAGTGAAAAATCTGTCGGAATGCCTGCTTCACGTTCCGCAAGCCCGGTTACAGTCGTGATCCTTCCGTAGTACACGTCCTGTTCCCCATTGAAAGTCCCGGCCCATGCAATGCTGGCGCCGGATCCATCGGAGATCATGTGAAAGTAGTCCCCCATCTTGTTTTGCTGCGGCCAACCCACGTGCGGGTCGAAGAAATCAGACAATTGCTCGTTTTGCGACCATGTCACACCACCGTCCGTCGAAAACGCATAGTACAACGCTGAATAGTATGTCCCCGGGTTGTCGCGTGTGTCCAACCAGGCAACATCGATGCGCCCGTTCGGCGCGACCGACATTGTGCCAAACCACTGCCAAGCGTTGGTGTTGCTGTCATCGTTTACACGAACCGGTGAGCTCCACGTCACGCCCTCATCCGTGCTCCGAGCAAACATGACCTCCGACGGGTCCGAGCCTGTATCAGGAGTAACCGAGCAGAGAAGATAGACGTTGCCCCGTTGCGCACCGGCAGAGTGACCAACAGCGATCCAGGTTTGCCCAAGCAACCCGCCGGGGTTGGGACCTGCGCCAAACTGAATTTGGCCGCCCAAGCTTACGGGCGTTGAGAAATCCCAGGATACTACCTGGCTCGAGTCGTAAGCGTTTGAAGACCTCGCCACCACGAAATCCGACACGCCTGCACCGCCGACGTAGAGCTCATGGTTGAGACCCACTGCCACGGTTCCCCAATACGGGTCGCCGGGAATAGCGTAGCAAGGTTGATAACTTGCGCCGCGGTTGATCGACCGGGTGAAGAAGCCGGGATTGCACACGCTGTACGCATATGTCCAAAACGCGTATATGTTCCCTTCACCATTACCACCGGTCTTATCGATCGTCATCCACTGCTTGTCACCTCCTTGGGCAAAAGTTCCCGGATCCCAGGTGGCACCACCGTTGGATGATTTGAACACATCAC
>Ga0247727_10001900_pt1 | contig 48473 bp, 43 predicted proteins | sample WisWelCaveWW1625_FD_202498 | JGI IMG/M metagenome (GOLD analysis project Ga0247727, IMG submission 202498) | Biofilm microbial communities from Wishing Well Cave, Virginia, United States - WW16-25 | ecosystem: Environmental > Aquatic > Deep subsurface > Groundwater > Cave microbial mat | place...
TTGTGACCGGGTAGGATTTCACGCAGGCCGCAGGGTTGTTGACGCATTTCCCTGTTGTGACGTCGTAGGACCACCCATGCCAGGGACAGGTGACGGTGTTCCCCTCCAGCTCGCCCTCGCCGAGAGGGCCGCCGCGGTGGACACATGTGTTATCAATGGCATGGTAGCTGCCCTCGACATTGAAGACCGCGAGGGATTTGCCGCTGACCTCGACGGTCGTGCCGCTGCCAGGCGCGATGTCCGCTGTACCTGCGACTCTGACGGCATCTGCCATGGGACTCCCCGTGAACGGCTCAGGCGCCCGCTGCCGGCCGCTTGATCTTTTTCAGCAGGCTTTCGATCCCGCCCGGCTGTGCGCCGGCCGCCTGCGTTTTGAGCTCCCCGGCAATTTTCGCCGCGATGTCCTTGAACGCCTTGGCTTGCGGCGAATCCGGGTTGGCGACCACGATCGGAAGGCCTTCATCCCCTCCGGCCCGGATGGCCGGATCGATCGGGATGTATCCGAGGAACGGCACCCCCAGTTTTTCCGCCGCCCGTTCGCCGCCGCCGTGCGAGAAGATGTCCGTCCGCTCGCCGCAATGGCCGCACACGAAGTAGCTCATGTTCTCGATGATGCCGAGCAGCGGCACGTTGACCTTCTGAAACATCGTCATGCCCTTGCGCACGTCATGCAGCGCGACTTCCTGCGGCGTCGTGACGGTGATGACGCCGGCGAGCGTAACGAGTTGCGAGATGCTCAATTGCGCATCGCCGGTGCCGGGGGGCAGGTCGATCAGGAGATAATCCAGCTTGTCCCAGATGATGTCGCGGAAGAATTGCTGAATCGCGGTGTGGACCATTGGGCCCCGCCACACGATGGCGGTTTCCTCCGGCACGAAAAAGCCCATCGAAATGAGTTTGACGCCATAGCTTTCGGCCGGAAGCAATTTGCCGTCTTTCTGCTCCGGCGGCTTGCGGACGCCCAGCATCATGGGGATATTGGGGCCGTAGATGTCGGCATCGATCAGGCCGACCGCGGCTCCGGACTGGGCCAGGGCGACGGCGAGGTTGGCGGCGACTGTGGATTTCCCCACTCCGCCCTTGCCGCTGCTGACAGCGATGATGTGTTTCACATCGGGCAGCAGATTCGGCTTGGCTTGCTCGTGCTGCCCTGGCGCGGGGCCAGCTGTTCCGTCCGCCATTGAAGACCTCGTACCGCGCAGCCGCTACTGGGCGCGCGTAGGCACACTCTATACGATGGGTTTGACCGGTGACAAGTGGCCTGTGAGCCTACCGCAGGGGGAAAAAGGCCTAGGCTAACTCGAGCGGCGTTGCAGGTTGTACGCAAGACCGAGCTTGGACAGCGAGAAGACCAGCCACTTCGACGGGTCGAAATTGTACCACTGGGGCCCGTTGCGGTAGTCGCGCAGATACATGTGGTGATAGTTGTGATACCCCTCGCCGAACGTGACCAATGACACCCACCAGCTGTCCCGGCTGCTGTCCTTCGCACCGTAAGGCTGGGCGCCCCAGATGTGGCAAATCGAGTTGATGCAGAAGGTTGAGTTCAGCACGAGAAAAATGCGGCACACGCCGGCGAGCAGGAAGCAGCTCAGGCCGCCCATCCAGCCCCCGCTGATGACGCCCACGATAAACGGCAGGGCCAGTCCCGAGAGCACCACGGGAATGTAATATTGGTGCTGCCACATGATGAGCGGATCCTTGCGCAGTTTGCCGTCGTACTTGGCGTTCACGTCCGGCTTTGATTTCTCGAACAGCCAGCCGCAGTGGCTGTACCAGAAACCCTTCAGGGCGTTGTAGGGGTCGTCATCCTGATCGCATACCGCATGGTGGCGGATGTGATCACCGCACCACTTCAGCGCCGAGTTCTGCAACGCCCACCCGCCGGCGATCAGAAAGCAGACCCGGACCCAACCCGGAGCGTCGAAGCTTCGGTGGGAGATCATGCGATGATAGCCGACCGTGATGCCCAAGCCTGTGACCATGTACAAGACGATGAACATCACCCAATCCAGCGTGGTGAAGTCATAGTGGTACGCGAACAGCGGTACCCCGATCAGGGCACCGAGTGTCACAATGGAAAACAGACTAATAGTCAGATAATCACGCGGACGTGTTGCTACCTGCACTGTATCCTCCCGGGCCAGCTTCCGAATGTAGTGGAATAGCCTGAATCGGCCTCTACCAGATGGGGCAGCATAACAGGCTGGCACCGCTTTTTCAAGTATTTTTAGCGGTGTATACTGAAAACACCGGCCGTGAACGTGTGAGAATATCGATGACCGACCCTGATCCCGAGCTTGAGTCCGCCATCCGCCGGATCGGCCGGGACCTTGCCGAGCAATCAGCCGGCCGGTCTCCGTCCATTTTTCAATCCCGCTGGTGGTCCAACACCCTCCTGGATCTCTGCTTTAAGGACGACGCCTTCAAGGTGCAGCTGTTCCGGTTCATCGACGTGCTTCCGACGCTCCGGACCGATGCGCAGGTCGCCGCCCTGCTGCAAGAGTACTTTGGCGACGGCGGGAATCTCCCCGCCTCGTTCCAGTGGGGCGTGCGGGCGATGTCGGCCACCGGCCTCGGCGCTGCGCTCAGCAGCAAGACGATCCGCCGCCAGGTCGAGCAGATGGCACGGACGTTCATCGTCGGCACGTCCGTCACGGAGGCGCTGCCCGTCCTCGCCGGCATGTGGAAGGAGGGGCGCGGTTATTCCGTGGATTTGTTGGGAGAAGCAACGGTCAGCGAGCAGGAGGCCGACCGGTATCGTGATCAGTGCCTCGAGGCGCTCAGGATTCTGGGACGGGACACGGCCACGTGGCCGGCAATGCCGGCGCTGGAGCGGGATCATTTCGGTGTGGTGCCGAGGGTCGATCTTTCCATCAAGCTGTCGGCGCTCTACTCGCAGCTCGATCCAATTGATCCGGAGGGAGCCTATCGCGCCGTCGCCGGCCGGTTGCGCCCGCTGCTCGATGCAGCGATGGCGCTTCCCGCCGCCGTCACCGTCGACATGGAGCAGGCCGAGCTCAAAGACCTGACGGTCGCGATCTTTACGCGGCTCTTGTCGGAAGACCGGTACCGGACGTACCAGCACGGAGGGATCGCCCTCCAGGCCTATCACAAAGAGTCGGCGGCGGACGTGGAGACGATCGTGCGCTGGGCGCATCGCCGGGGTACGCCGGTCACGATCCGGCTTGTGAAGGGAGCCTACTGGGACGCGGAGACGGTCCGCTACCGGCAGCGGGGCTGGCCGGTGCCGCTCTTCGAGCACAAAACCGAGACCGACGCCAATTACGAGCGGTTGATCCGCGTCCTGAGCGAGCAGGCCTCGACCATCCGCCCGGTGTTTGGAACCCACAATCTTCGGACCCTGGCGGCAGTCGAAGCGGCGATGCAAGCGGCGGGGCTGCCGGACCATGCCTGCGAGTTCCAGATGATTTACGGGATGGCCGAGCCGCTGCAATCATCCGTGACGAAGCGCGGCCGCCGCCTCCGCCTCTACACGCCGGTCGGCGCGCTGCTCCCCGGCATGGCCTATCTAGTCCGCCGCCTGCTGGAAAACACGTCGAACGAGTCGTTCCTGCGCAAGGAATATGTCGAGCACGACTCGCTCCCTTACCTCTTGGCGCCACCGTCGGCCGTTCCGAACGCCGCGCCGGCTGAGCCTGCCCCGCCACCCGCTCCCTCCCTGGACAGTCCGTTCAGCAACGAGCCGCACCGGGATTTCTCGCAGGAGAAGAACAGAACCGCAATGAAGACCGCGCTCGAATCAGTGCGGCGCCAATTCAACCGCCGGTGGGAACCGTCGGCCTCCGTCCTCCCGACCGGTGGCGAGCTGACGTCGCGGAACCCTTCCCATCCATCTGAAATCGTCGGGCACTGTCGGAGCTATGCGGCGGCCGATGCGGCCGCCTTGGTGCGCGCGGCGCAGGCATCGTGCGAGACCTGGCGCGCGACGGCTCCCGTGCAGCGAGCGGAGGTGCTGCGGTCCGTGGCCGCCGCGATGCGCCGCCGGCGTGAGGAACTCACCGCTTGGGAGGTCTTCGAGGTCGGGAAGTCCTGGCGCGAAGCCGATGCGGATGTGGCGGAAGCCATCGACTTCTGCGAATTTTACGCCAGAGAAATGGTCCGCCTCGGCCGTCCCAAACGGCTCGGGCACGAGCCGGGGGAACTGAACCATCTGGTCTACGCGCCGCGCGGCGTGGCCGCCGTGATCGCGCCGTGGAATTTCCCGCTGGCGATTCCTACCGGCATGGCTGCCGCGGCGCTGGTGACCGGCAACGCCGTGCTGCTGAAGCCGTCCGAGCGGTCTCCGCTCATGGGGCATCTGCTCATCGACATGTTTCACGAGGCCGGCGCGCCGCGCGGCGTCCTGCAGCTTGTGCCGGGCGGGCCGGACGTCGGGCAGGCCTTTGCGGACCATCCGGACGTGCAGATCGTCGCCTTCACCGGCTCGAAGGCCGTTGGGCTCAAGATTCTTGCCGACGCAGCCCGCATCGAGTCACCACACCGGACCGTCAAGCGGGTGATCGCCGAAATGGGCGGCAAGAACGCCATCATCGTGGATGGCACGGCCGATCTCGACGAGGCCGTCCTGGGCGTCGTGACGTCGTTTACCGGGTATCAGGGGCAGAAGTGCTCGGCCTGCTCGCGGGCGATCGTCCATCAATCAGTTTATGATCTGTTCCTCCGGCGTCTGGCCGACGCCGTAATGAGCCTGACGATCGGCCCGGCCGAGGAGTGCGGCACCCAGGTTGGGCCCCTCATTGACGAACGTGCCTGCGAGACGGTGCGCCGCTACGTCGAGCTGGGAAAACGCGAGGGCCGGCTCGTCGTCGAGCGGCAGGCTTCCGGGCCCGGGCATGTCGTTGGGCCGGTCGTGTTCGCCGATGTGCGTCCCGAGCACCGCCTCGCGCAGGAGGAAATTTTCGGGCCGGTGCTGGCGGTCATGCATGCGCGCGATTTCGACGAAGCGCTGCGCCTGGCCAACAGCACCAGTTATGCGTTGACCGGCGGCCTCTATTCGCGCAGCCCCATCAACGTGGCGGCCGCGCGCGAGCGGTTCGAGGTCGGCAACCTCTACATCAATCGCGGCATCACGGGCGCGCTGGTGGGGCGGCAGCCGTTCGGAGGCTATCGCTTGTCGGGCGTCGGCGCGAAGGCGGGCGGAGAGGAGTACCTGGCGCAGTTCATGGTCTCGCGCGTGATCAGCGAGAATACGCTGCGGCGCGGGTTTGCCCCTCCGGACTGACGGCGGCGGTTTTCACGTCCGCTTCTTCCAGCTCTTCGGAAATTTCCGTGATGAATCCTCTGTCCGTCGCGGCGGGCGGCAGTTCCTGGTGCTCGACGTATTTGACGAGTCCGACGCCCTTGGCGAACCAGGCCGTCAAGACGTCCGTATTGAGGACCGCCCGTTTGGATTTTGACAGGTAAACGCGCATCGCCATCCGCGCTTCCAGGCGGAGGGCTTTCGGGTAGGAGCCGGCCGGCACCACGACATCCTCCCTGCCCGTCACCGTCACCGAGGCTTCTACGTCGGCCTTTTCCGTGGTCCCATCGCCGTCGATGTCGGTGCCGAAATCAATCCCCTTCCGGTCGAACTGTTGAAAGGAGGATGGAATCTCCAGCGGAAACCGGACGATCTGGTAGGGGATCACCTGCTGTTCAATGGGCGTACCCGGGGATGAGCCGTAATAGACGACGCCGACTGCGTCGCGCCGGTAGTAGCTGTCAGTCGGGCCGTGGTTGCCGGGGTTCGTATCGTGAAACACCTTGACCGTCACGTTCTTGATCGCCTGGGTGCCCGTGACGGTGGAGACGTTCACATAGCCCTTGCTGGTGGACACCTTCTGGAGAGGCCATTCCTCGACGCGACCGCGATACCGCCACCGGCTTCCGATGGAATCGGGAAAATACAACTGGGCATCCGCGATCGTTTCCGCCCGCGGCCCCGGTTCGGCCGCCGGATCCTCCGGAATCGCCACACACAGACCAGCCGCAGCCAGCAGCGCCGCAAGCGTCCGGCCGTATCGTCTCTGGTAATGGATGGTGCGGGGCATAGCGAGAGGCGGAACCTATCATATCGCCGGCAGGCCCGCAAGGTTGCCGGTCCGTTCAACGTCGTGCCTTGCCATCTCCTGAACCGCTTGGGATAATGCCGGCTCACCTATGCCGGCATCACGCACCACGCGCCGTCCACGCACCGTCCGCTCGACCGTTCTCGTGACCGGAGGATCGGGCGGGATCGGCCGCGCCATTTGTCTGGCGTTTGGCCGGACCGGCTGGAAAGTCGGGGTCCACTACCGGACACGCGAGCGGGAGGCGAAACGGACTGCGGCGTTGGTTCAGAAACATGGCGGGATCGCCATGCTCATTCACGCCGACATCCGGGACGGCAAGCAAGTGCAGGAGATGGTCAATCAACTTCTCGACCGGTGGGGACGGCTCGATGTGATGATCTGCAACGCCGGGCAGGCCGCCAGCGACTTGGTGTTGCGCATGGAGCCGCAGGACTGGGCCTCTGTCGTGGAGACCAATTTGACCGGCACTTTCCACTGTCTCCAGGCGGCGGGTAAAGTCATGCTGCCCAGGCGCGATGGATCGGTGCTCGTCGTCGGGTCAGTCGCCGGCTTGCAGGGGCAGGCCGGCCAGGCAGCCTATGCCGCGTCGAAAGCGGGGCTGCTGGGATTGGTGAAAACAGCGGCGAAGGAATGGGGCGGACACAACATCCGGGTCAGCGCCCTGTTTCCCGGCTGGCAGAAGACGGCGCTGGCCGGCCCGGCTTTTCCGGTGCAGGCCGCGGCCGACCATGTCCTGGGCCGCACGCCGTCGCTGGGGGAAGTCGCCCGCTCGGTTGTTTACCTGGCGCTCCTGCGGGACAGTTCCGGACAGATCTGGAACTGTGACAGTCGAATCCTCTAAAGGAATTTTTTCATTGAGTCATCGGGACATTGACTCATTCACAGATTCCATGGTCCAGACTCTTGGTCTCGCAATGATTCAATGAGCAAATCGTCAATGAATCCATTCTTTCGTGGCTGTTTCATCACGGGGACCGACACAGGCGTCGGCAAAACGCTCGTGACGGCGGCGCTGGCTGCGTGTCTCAAGCAGCGGGGGCTGTCCGTCGGCGTGATGAAGCCGATCGAAACGGGGTGCCGGACCGACGGCGCATCCGGCTCCGATGCCGCCCGGCTCTACGCGGCGGCCGGCGTGATCGAGCCGGTCGAGGCGATCAGCCCCTACCGCTTTGCCGACCCGCTCGCTCCGCTCGACGCCGCGCGGCGGGCCGGACGGACCATCGAGCTGAGCCGCATCGTGCGTGCCTATAGGACGCTGGCTGCCCGCTATGCGTTTCTGCTGGTCGAAGGGGCCGGCGGGGTCATGGTGCCGATCACTCCCACGACCGACACCAGGGATGTGATTGTGCGGCTCGGACTCCCCGCAGTCGTCGTCGTGCGTGCCGTGCTCGGAGCGGTGAACCATACCCTCTTGACCCTCGACGCGCTCCGGTACCGGAGAATTCCCGTCCTCGCCGTCTTCCTCAATCGGTCCGGTTCCCCTCCACGTCCCGACGATGCGCTGCAGGAAATGTCGACGATCGGATTGCTGAAAGCACGCTGCGGAGTGCCGGTGATCGGTCCGCTTTCCCACCGGTCTGAGCTCGCCGGCTCCTGGGAACAGGAACTCGCGGAAATCGCGGAGAGTCCTGCGATCAGAGAGCTGGCCGACCTGGTGAGTGGAACGACGCGACGAATGAGCGGACGGTCGCGGTAACGTCTGCCGCCTGCGCGATGGCGCCAATGACGGCGATGCCGTCGGCGCCGGCGTCGGTCAGCCGGCCGGACGACTCGACCGTAATCCCGCCGATGGCGAACACCGGTAACGTCGTCAGAGGCCTGATCCGGCGCAGACCGTCGATCCCCACCACCGGCTCATGGTCCCGTTTGGAGTTTGGAGGAAAGATGGGGCCGAATCCCAGGTAATTGGCTCCGCCCTTGGTGGCGGCTGACACCTGGGCCTCATTGTGGGTCGAGATACCGATTAATTTCCCCGCCCCCATGACGGCGCGGGCCATCGTAAGCGGCAGGTCCTGCTGGCCGAGATGGACGCCGTCCGCATCCACGGCCAACGCCAGGTCGCACCGGTCGTTGACCAGAAACAGCGCCCCGCAGTCCCGCGCCGCCTGGCGCAGCAGTACGGCCTGCTGATAGGCCGTCAGGGCCGAGACGGTCTTGGCGCGATATTGAAAGAGCCGGGCGCCTCCGTCGGCCGCCTGCTTGAGCAAGTCAAGCAGCGGCCGTCCCTGCGCTGCTTCTGGGTCAAGAATGACATAGAGTCCTGTGAGCGCAGCCGGTGGACGCGGAGAGGCGGGCACGGGGTCAGGCGGACGGGCCGGCGGCGAAGCGCTCCAAAAAACTGGTGGAGACGCGCCCTTTTTGGAATTCCGGATCGTTCATGATGCGCTTGTGCAGCGGAATAGTGGTCTTGATGCCCTCGATCACGAACTCGTCCAGGGCGCGGCGCATCCGCGCGATGGCTTCGTCGCGGTTCTGGCCGTGGCAGATCAGCTTGGCGATCAGCGAGTCGTAATGCGGGACGACGACGGTGCCGCTTTCGATCGCCGAGTCCACGCGAACGCCCAGGCCTCCGGGAGCATGGAACCGCGTCACGGTGCCGGGACACGGCGTGTATTTCTCCGGACATTCGGCGTTGATGCGGCACTCGATGCTGTGTCCGGTGAGCTTGATGTCCTGCTGCCGGTAGGCCAATGGCTGTCCCGCGGCGATCCGGATTTGCTCTTTGATCAGGTCGATACCGGTGATCATTTCCGTGACGGGATGCTCGACCTGAATCCGCGCGTTGACTTCCATGAAATAGAAGTTGTGGTCTTTGTCCAGCAGAAATTCCACCGTGCCGGCATTCCGGTAATGCACGGACCGGACGGCCTCAACTGCCACATTGCCTATTTCCCGCCGCAGCCGTTCATCGATGACCGGAGAAGGAGCTTCTTCGACCAGTTTCTGGTACCGCCGCTGAATCGAGCAGTCCCGTTCGCCCAGGAAGATCGTACGGCCCTTTTCATCGGCCAAGATCTGCACTTCGATGTGGCGCGGCTCGATAAAAAATTTCTCCAGATAAACGGCGTCGTTGCCGAAGCTGGCCTTGGCCTCCGCCTGGGCCGTTTGGAAGGCGCGCGCCAGATCCTCCTCCTTGTTGACGACCCGCATGCCCCGGCCGCCGCCACCGGCCGACGCCTTGAAGATGACGGGGAACCCGATTTTGCGGGCCGCGTCCAGGGCTTCCTGCTCGCTTTTCAGCTCGCCGGGGCTTCCCGGCATGAGCGGGATGCCTTTGCGGCCCATGATTTCACGGGCCTTGGCTTTGTCGCCCAACATGGCGATATGGTCCGACGTGGGACCGATGAAGCGAACGCCGATCGACTCGCATACCTCGGCGAAGTGCGCGTTCTCGGCGAGAAATCCGTAACCGGGATGGATCGCATCGGCGCCGGTGACTTCCGCCGCGCTGAGCACGTTGGGGATGTTGCGATAGCTGAGCGAGCTGTCGGCCGGCCCGATGCAGACGTGCTCATCCGCCGCCCGGACATGCAAGGCCTGGGCATCCACGTCGGAATGGACCGCCACGGTCTTGACGCCGAGCTCCTTGCACGCCCGGATGACCCGGAGTGCAATCTCGCCGCGGTTGGCTACCAGGATCTTTTCGAACACAGGAAGACCCCCTTCACGTAAAGGGACGGTCAGGGCGTCGCGGAGGAATCAATCAGGAAGAGCGGCTGTCCGTACTCGACCGGCTTCGTGCTCTCCGCCAGGATTTTATGGATGCGGCCGTCCACTTCCGACTCGATTTCGTTCATGAGCTTCATGGCCTCGACAACGCACAGGACCTGCCCCTTTTTGACGTAGTCGCCTTCTTCGACGTAGGGATCGGCATCCGGTGAGGGCGACCGGTAAAACGTTCCGACGATCGGCGATGCGACCGGGACCAGCGCATCGGACGTGACCTCCGGAGCGGCGCTGCCGGCAGATTCCTCGAGCGGGTGCAGGGCTGGACGTGCCGGCTCGGCCAGAACCGCCGGAACTGCGTCCGCGCTCACGCCCCGCCGCACGCGGATGCGCAGCCCCTGGTGCTCGACCTCAAGCTCGGCCAGATCATGCTTCCTGAGGAGCTCAACCAGATGATGAATGTCTTTGTCGACTTGGTTGTTCTTACTCATTCCAGAATTGCCTTGATTCGATGCATTCTGACCCCGGCGCTGCTTGGACGCGTGTGAGGTCACCGGACACGCTCCACATACTCCCGCGTGCGGGTGTCGATCTTGATGGTCTCCCCGACCTCCATGTACAGCGGGACCTTGATCACGGCGCCGGTTTCCACGATCGCCGGCTTGGTTCCTCCGGATGCGGTGTCCCCGCGTACGCCCGGCTCGGCGTCCACGACCTTGAGTTCGATGAAAATGGGCAGCTCGACGGCAATGGGGCGGTGCTCGTAGACCAGGATCTTGGCGACCATGTTTTCCTTGAGCAGATCCGCGTTCTCGCCCAACTGCTTTTTCTCGTAGGTGAGCTGCTCGAAGTTCTCCGTGTCCATGAAGGTGTAGGAGTCGCCGGCCGCAAACAGAAATTGCATCGTCCGCTCTTCGAGGTCGGGCTCATCGAAGCGCTCGCCGGACCGGAACGTCCGGTCGATGACGTTGCCCGACGTGTAGCTTTTGAGCTTCGTGCGAACAAACGCGCCTCCCTTGCCCGGTTTGACGTGCTGGAACTCCACGATGTAGAACGGCTCGCCGCCGAGCTCCAACCGGGACCCATTGCGAAAATCTGTAGTCGAAATCACGAATCACGTCCTCCTTCGTTGAACGGTACGGGCACGTCAGCGGGTTGAGTGGGTGCGCGCGGATTTGAGATGCTCCGTGAGGGCGCGAAGCCCCAGTACGTATCCGGCCGGGCCGAATCCCGAAATCTGGCCAAGGGCCACCCCGGCGATGTAGGAATGGTGTCGGAACTCCTCCCGTTTGTAGATGTTCGTCAGGTGCACCTCGACGGTCGGAATGCCCACGGCGGCAATGGCGTCTCGGATCGCGACGCTGGTGTGGGTGTAGCCGGCCGGATTGATCACGATGCCGTCGAACTTCGCATTGGCTTCCTGGATCCAGGACACGAGTTCACCCTCGAGATTCGACTGCCGGATGTCGACGCGCACGCGTTCCTTGCGGGCGAATTTCTTGATGGCGGCATTGATCGTCGTGAGGGACGCCGTTCCATAGACGGCCTTTTCCCGCTTCCCAAGGAGATTCAGATTGGGGCCATGCAAAACCAGCACATGCGCCATGCGCGCTCCTCTGCCCATGATATGCCGGGGGTGTCACGTGACAGCTATGGGTTAAAAACGGGGCCATTGTAACAGGCTCGGTGAATCGGGTCAAACAAAGGGGGGGCGAGCGGCGGAGCGTGTCGGATCAGCCCGGCGTGGGCCGCGCGGCGCGTGCGATCAAGGGTTGCAGCGCATCCAAAATATGATCGGCCAGCTCGCGCTTCGGCATCACGCCCAGGCGCGCGGTGCGGCCGTCCCGGTCGATGAGCGTCACGGCATTGGTGTCCGAGCCGAACCCCGCGCCTTCCGCCGTCACGTCGTTGGCCACGATCAGGTCCAACTCCTTGTCGCGCAGTTTCTGCGCGGCGTGCGCGAGCACCGATTCGGTTTCCGCCGCGAATCCGACGAGAATCTGCTTGCCCCGCTGCCGGGATAGGGTCCGCAAAATATCCTCCGTCGGCGCCAGCTCGAGGGTCCGCCAGGCACCCGCGCACTTTTTCAGTTTCTGGCTGGCTGATTGCTTGGCGCGGAAATCGGCGACGGCCGCCGCCATGATGACGACGGTGGCCCAGCGGAAGTTCGTCACGAGGGCCTTGGCCATCTCCTCGGCGGTCTCTATGTGCAGGCACGTCACCCCCGAAGGATCCGGAAGCGCCGTCGGGCCGCTGACGAGGATCACGTCGGCGCCGCGTTCCCTGGCGGCCAGAGCGACCGCATGGCCCATCTTGCCGGACGACCGGTTGGAAATGAACCGGACCGGATCGATCGGTTCCTGCGTCGGTCCCGCCGACACCAGGACGCGCTGCCCAGCCAGATCGCGCCGAGGACAAAGACAGGCGTCGAGCGCTTCGACGATCGTCCCCTCGTCCGTCAACCGCCCTTTCCCGATCTTGCCCGAGGCGAGCGGGCCCTCGACCGGATCCAGGACGGTCACGCCGCGCTGCCGCAGCCGCGCGACGTGATCCTGCACCGTATGATGGTCCCACATGCCGCCGTCCATGGCCGGAGCGATGATCACCGGACAGGACGCAGTCAGGACCATCGTGCTGAGCAGGTCGTCCGCAAGGCCGAGCGCGCACTTGGCCAGGGTGTTGGCGGTGGCGGGAGCGATGACGAACGCATCGGCCTCCTCCGGCAGCGTCAGGTGCAGCATCTCCTGATGGGCCGCAAACAGGTCCGTCGCCACCGGGTGCCGCGAGAGGACTTCGAAAGTCAGCGGGGCGATGAACCGGGTCGCCGCCTCGGTCATGACGACCGAGACATCGGCGCCTTCCCGCACCAGGGTACGCAGCAGCTCCACCGCCTTGTAGGCGGCGATGCTGCCGCTGACGCCCAGCAGCACGCGTTTCCCGCTGAACTTCGGACCGGGATGCTGCACGCGTCGTTACTCCTCGCCTTCGGCTTCGGCCGGCTTGGGCTTGGGGGAATCGTCGACGTACACGCTGAGCTCTTTCTTGATCTCGCGCGCATCCTCGCGGGCCGCCGCGATGGCCATGCGCTCCATCTCGCTGTCCTTTCCGCGCTTGGCCTCCTTGATGGCTTGGCGCGCTTCCTTACCCGTCAGGAACTCGACCTGTCCCTGGAGCATCTCATCCAGCGCGATGGACGTCGACTTGGCGTATTTGGGCTGATGCATCGGCCTGGCGCCCTGCATGAGGTGTTTGGCCCGCTGCGAGGCGGCGATCACGAGCCGGTGGCGCGAATCAATCAGCGAATGGTCGTATTCAGGCAACAGCGAAAGGGCGTCTATCATGAGTAAGGCTCCTTTATGTGGTGGTGGTGTCGGCGATGAAGTTTCGTTCCAGCCAGTTGATGTCCACGCGCTTCATGCGCGTGCGTTCCGCGTGGACGATCGCGACGAGTTCCTGCAGGGCCTGCTTGAGGTCCTCGTTGCGGACGATGTAGTCGTATTCCCGGTAGTTCAGGATCTCCTGCCGGGCCTTTTGCATGCGGCGCTGGATCTCCTCCGGCGCATCTCCCCGCTGGATCAGCCGGGTGCGCAGGGCCTCGATGGAGGGCGGCAGGATATAGACGTAGACGCCGTCGGTGAATTTCTTTTTGATCTGGATGGCACCCTGCGTGTCGATCTCCAGCAGCACATCCAGCCCCTTTTCCATCATATCGGTGAGCGCCTGGCGCGGCGTGCCGTAGAAATGGCCGTACACCCGCGCAGATTCCGCGAAGTCGTTCCGCTGCACCATCTCCTGGAACGCCGGCTCGTCGACGAAGTAGTAGTCCCGGCCGTGGACCTCGCCGGGGCGCGGCTTGCGTGTGGTGTAGGATACGGACGGATGCAGCCCGGGAACCGAGGCCACGAGCTCCTTGCAGAGCGTCGTCTTGCCCGCCCCGGATGGAGCGGATACCACAAACAGCACTCCTCGTCGTTCGATTGCCATGCTCCCGAGCCGGCCTCCCTGCCCACCCTTCGGTCATTGAATATTTAGCACTTGTTCGCGGAGCTTTTCCAGTTCTCCTTTGATTCGCACGACGTGACCGGCGATCCGGGCGTCGTTCGCCTTGGAGCCGATGGTGTTGATTTCGCGTCCCATCTCCTGCAGCAGAAAGTCCAGGGTCTTGCCGATGGCATCCCCGTCTTTCATGGTCTGCCGGAATTGCTCCAGGTGCGACTGCAGCCGCGCCTGTTCCTCGCTCACATCGCTCCGGTCGGCGAACACGGCCAGCTCCTGCTCCAGGCGACTCGCGTCGGTGCGTCCCGGCTCGGCCAGCTTCGCGATGCGCGCCTTCATGCGGGCATAATGTTCCTGAACGGCTTCGGGGATGCGTGCCGCAATCTGCGTCAGCTCCTTCTCGACGGCCGCCAGCAGGCTGTTCAGATGCGTGGCCAGCGCCTTGCCTTCGCGCTGGCGCATCCGGTCCAGATCGGTGACGGCGCCGGCTGCCAGCCGTTTGATGAGCGTTTGCAGCGCCTTGTCGTTGACTGGTTGCTCGGTGACGACGACGAGATCCCTGAGGCCGGCCAGCATGCTCAGATCGATCGAGCCGGCGAGACGAAGCTCCCGCCGAAGCTGATCGAGAAGCCGATGGTACTGCTTAGCCAGCGGGCGGTCAAGACTCACGGTTGTGCGCGTGTCCCGCGTGCCGGTGAGTGTGACCGTCACATCGATCCGCCCCCGCGCGCAGCGGCGCTGGACGAGCTCCTTGAGGCCGTCTTCCAGCGAGGCCATTCCCTTGGGGAGCCGCAGGGCGATCTCGCAGAACCGGTGATTGACGGATCGCGCCTCGACGGCCACCATGCCGCCGGCCCAGGAGGCCTGCCGGCGCCCGTACCCGGTCATGCTGCGGATCATCGCGGCGTTTTCCCTTTCCAGTGGCACAGGCGATCAATCGGACAGTCGCGGCATTTGGGCAAACGCGCCACGCAGACGTAGCGCCCGTGGAGCAGCAGCCGCTGCGATCCCGCAGCCCATTCGTCGGAAGGCATAAACCGCTGCAAATCCTCTTCGATGCGGTCCGGATCGTCGCTGGCCGTCAAGCCCAGCCGCTGCGCAACGCGTTTCACATGCGTGTCCACGATCACAGCCGGCTTGCCGAAGCAATTGCCCAGCACCACGTTGGCGGTTTTGCGGCCGACGCCTGGCAGCGACACCAGCGCCTCCATCGTATCCGGCACGTCCCCGCCGAACCGCTCGATCAGCGCCCGGCAACACCCGATAATATTCCGCGCCTTGCTCTTGAAAAATCCAGTGGATTTAATCAACCGCTCCAGCTCGGCCTGCTCGGCGTGCGCGCAGTCACCGGGGGTCGGATAGCGGCGAAAGAGCCCCGGTGTGACCTGGTTGACCCGCTGGTCCGTGCACTGGGCCGATAAAATGGTCGCCAGCAGCAGCTGGAACGGTGAGCGATACTGCAACTCGACGCGCGGGACGGGATTTGCCTGCGCCAGGGCGCTGAGTATGCGCGAAACTCGCGCTGGGTCCGCGGGCCTCGCCGGCGCGCGTCTGCGCAGCGGTCGACGCTGGCGATGAGCGGTCGGCATGGGTTCAGACGACACGGACGGCCAAATCGGGCGCATCCGGGTCCGCCGCGCGCTGGGCCTGTATCCGCTCCGCCACGGCATCGGACAGGGCCTCGACCAGCGGAGCCAAAGTGGTCAGTGACAAGGCGGAGATGGCCATGGCCTGGTAGCGCCGGCAGAGGCCGGCGATTTCATCCGGCATCAGCTTGTCGCATTTGTTCAGGACGCGAACGCGCGGGATCTGGGCCAGGCCGAGCTCCCCGAGGATGTGCTCGACCGCCTCGATCTGGGCCTCGAGGCGCTGGCTGCTCGCATCGATCAGATGCAGCAGCAGGTCGGCGTCGCGGAGTTCCTCCAGGGTGGCCATGAACGCCCCGATCAGGGCCTTGGGCAGGTCGCGGATGAACCCGACCGTGTCCGTGATGATGACCTTACGGTCGCGTGGAAACCGCAGACGGCGGCTGGAGGTATCCAGCGTTTCAAAAGGACGGTCCTCGGCGGAGACCTGGCTGCCCGTCAAGGCGTTGAGCAAGGTCGACTTGCCCGCGTTGGTGTAGCCGACGATGGAAATGGTCGGGATCTTGGAGCGAAAGCGGCGCGCCCGCCGCTGATCGCGGTGGCGGGCGAAGGCCTGCAACTCGCGCTCCAGATGGGCGATGCGGCCGCGAACGCGCCGCCGGTCCGTTTCCAGTTTCGTTTCGCCGGGACCGCGGCCGCCGATGCCGCCGCCCAACCGGGACAGCGACGTGCCGGCTCCAGACAGCCGGGGTAACAAATACCGCAACTGGGCCAGCTCGACCTGGATTTTGCCTTCCCGGCTGTGCGCCCGTCTGGCGAAAATATCGAGAATCAACTGGGTCCGGTCGATCACTTTCATCTCGGTCACGTCCGCGATCGCGCGCGCTTGTGCCGGCGTGAGGTCCTGGTCGAAGACCAGCAGGTCCGCGCCCTTGTGGAGCGCCATCATGATGACGTCTTTGAGCTTCCCGCTGCCCATCAAGTACTTGGGATTGACGGCCTGGCAACGCTGGATGACCGTATTCAGCACGGCCACGTCGTTCGAGCGCGCCAGATCCACCAGCTCCTCCATCCTGTCTTCCTGCACCGTCCGGCTCTCCGACGAAGCGCTGATCAGAATGGCCGACTCGGCAGCGCGGGACACCGTGTGGCCGGTGCCGGCGCGCGCCAGCTCGGCTTCGATGGCTTCGATCAGCGCCAGGCAATCGAGATCCCACGCATGGATGGGCTTGGGCGGTAGCACCGAGTAAAGCTGGCCCTGCCGGTTCTGGGGCATGAGGTGGGCGACCGACATGTTGGCGGGCATCCCGTTCGGCCCCACGCCGATTGCTGCGACCAGATCGAGTCGGAGCAGCGCCAGCGTCGTCAGGTCCGCTCGGGACAAGGGTTCGTTCTGCAGATTGGTTCGTATCAGACGAAGGCCGCGCAAGGACCGCGGGCCGGATCGATACCGCGACAAATCCGGCAGGTTGATATCCCGCCCCTGCCCGACGCACACATGTTCGACCGCGCCGCGCCGGTTGATGAGCAACCCGATTTCGCGCCGCATCTCGTGCGCGAGATCGGTGCAGGCCCGAGCCAGCTCCATACTAATGCTGGCCGTCACCGGCACACGTCGTCGGTACAGGCGCTCCAATCTCAGGAGCTGGCCGGCCTTGAGGCCGCTGGTGTATCCGTGGATCGTCGGAATCTTATGTGCTCCTTGCGCCGGCCGCGCGGACACTCGAAGGCGGCACGCCGGCGGCGACCGGCAACGGAAGATCCGCCGTTGCTTCCAGGTCCCAGCCGGCCCGGCGTCCTTCCAGATACGCGCGCTGCCCCGCCACGGCGATCATCGCCGCGTTATCGGTGCACAGGGCCAGCGGCGGGACCGCCAGCCTGATGCCCGCACCAGCGGCGCGGACCGATAATTGTGCGCGCAGCCGGGAATTGGCCGACACGCCTCCCACGACCGCAAGCGCGCATGCGTGATGGCGGCGGACCGCCCGGAACGCTTTCTCCACCAGCACGTCCACAATCGCCTCCTGGTAACTGGCAGCGACGTCAGCCACGGCGTCCGGTCGTTCAGGCGTTCCGTGATCGCGCCAATGGTACAACAAGGCGGTTTTCAATCCGCTGAAGCTGAAGTCCAGACTGCCAGGCCCCATATAAGGACGCGGAAACTTGACGGCGGTGGCGCGGCCGGACCGGGCCAGCCGGTCGATCGCCGGCCCTCCCGGATAGCCGAGCCCAAGGATCTTTGCCGCCTTGTCGAAGGCCTCGCCTGCGGCATCGTCCAGGGTTTTCCCCAGCAATTGCAGCGCGCCGTCCGAACGGACGAGATAGAGATGGGTATGCCCGCCGGAGACCACGAGCGCAATGCAGGGGGTCGGGAAATCCGGCTGGTCCATCCAGGCGGAAGCGATGTGGCCGTCCAGGTGATTGACCTCGATCAGAGGAATGTGTCGCGCATAGGCCAGCGCCTTGCCGACGCTGACTCCGACCAGCAGCGCTCCGGCCAACCCGGGGCCGCGCGTCACGGCGATGGCATGGATGTCCGGCCACGTCAGGGACGCCCGCTGGAGGGTCTCGGCGACGATCGTCTCGACCGTTTCGATGTGCCGTCGCGCGGCCAGCTCGGGGACAACCCCGCCGAACCGCCCGTGCACGTCGTGCTGCGAGGCCAGCACGCTGGCGGCGATTTTGCCGTCGCCCGTGAGGATGGCGGCGGCCGTTTCGTCGCAGGAGGTCTCGATGGCAAGAATCGTGGGACGCGGCAGCGTGTGCGGCGACGGTGTCACGATGGAAACGCGGCCTGGGAGCCGTCGTGCGGACGGGTGTGAACGGTGGCGGTCACGCGCGTAGGGCCGGGGCTGCCTGAGCCACGCTCACACCCCGGCCAGAATCTCTTCCTCAATGAAGGCGGGCGCGTCGTCCTTGAGAACGACCTTGATCTTGCTCGAATCCTTGAAGCGGCCCTTGATCAACTCTTCCGAGAGCGGATCGCCGAGGTTCTTCTGGATCGTCCGGCGCATCGGCCGCGCGCCGTAGAGCGGCTGATAGCCTTCCTTGATGAGCCATTGCTTCACTTCGTCGCTGATCTCGATCTGCACGCCCTTCTCCATGAGCCGCGCATTGAGCTCCTTGATGAGAATGTCGACGATGCTGACGAGGTGCAGCTTCTCCAGCTGATGGAAGACCACCACTTCGTCGACCCGGTTCAGGAACTCCGGGCTGAAGGCCCGCCGCAACTCGGCCAGCACGTCGTCCTTGATCCGACGGTTCTGCTCGGCCTCGGCCTGCTGGAAGCCCAGGGACACGCCCTTTTGAATGAGCTTCGTGCCCAGGTTGGACGTCATGATCACGACGGTGTTCTTGAAGTCCACCTTGCGGCCCAGGCTATCCGTGAGCACGCCGTCGTCCAACACCTGGAGCATCACGTTGAAGATGTCCGGGTGCGCCTTCTCGATCTCGTCGAACAGCACGACCGAATAGGGCCGGCGACGGACTTTCTCGGTCAACTGCCCGCCCTCCTCGTACCCGACGTAGCCCGGAGGAGCGCCGAACAGGCGCGAGCTGGTAAACTTTTCCTGGTATTCGGACATGTCGATACGGATCAGCGCCTCCTCCGAATTGAAGAGGAATTCGGCCAGGGCGCGCGCCAACTCGGTTTTCCCGACGCCGGTCGGCCCGAGGAAAATGAAGGATCCGATCGGCTTTTTGGCCTCTTTCAGGCCGGCGCGTGAGCGGCGGATGGCCCGGCAAACGGCCGAGATCGCCTCTTCCTGCCCCACGATTCGCTTATGCAGGAACTCTTCCATATGGAGGAGCTTCTGCGATTCCTCCTCCTCCAGCTTGAAGAGCGGAATGCCGGTCATCTTGGACACGACGTAGGCGACGTCTTCCTTGCTGATGACGGGCTTGTTCTTTTCCTGGTTCTTTTTCCACTCGCGTTTGGATTCCTCCAGGAGCTTCCGCAGGCGCTCTTCCTCCTCGCGGAACTTGACCGCCTCCTCGAAGTTCTGCAGCGAGATGGCCATTTCCTTCTCGCGTGAGACCTTCTTGAGTTCCTGTTCCATGGCCTTGAGCTCGCCCGGCAAGGCATAGGTCTGCAGCTTCGCCCGGGAGCCGGTCTCGTCGATCAGGTCGATCGCCTTGTCCGGCAGGAACCGGTCGGTGATGTACCGGTCCGACAGCTTCACGGCCTCTTGGATCGCCTCCTCGGTAATCTCCACGCCGTGATGCTCTTCGTAGCGGTCGCGTAGGCCCTGGATGATCCGGATCGTCTCTTCGACGTTCGGCGGCTGCACGTAGATCGGCTGGAACCGTCGCTTGAGTGCGCCGTCCTTCTCGATGTGCTTGCGGTATTCGTCCAGCGTCGTCGCGCCGATGCACTGAATCTCGCCGCGGGACAAGGCCGGCTTGAGCATATTGGAGGCGTCGATCGAGCCTTCCGCTGCCCCTGCGCCGACCAGCGTATGGAGCTCGTCGATAAAGATGATGATATTCCCCGCCTGGGTGATCTCTTTCATGACCACTTTCAGACGCTCTTCGAACTGGCCACGGTATTTCGTGCCGGCGACGAGCGAACCGAGGTCGAGCGCGATCACGCGGCGGGACAGGAGATTGTCTGGCACTTCCGACGCCACGATTCGCTGGGCCAGGCCCTCGACGATGGCGGTCTTGCCGACGCCGGACTCTCCGATCAGCACGGGATTGTTCTTGGTGCGGCGGCTGAGGATCTGCAAGACGCGCTCGATTTCGTCCGAACGCCCGATCACCGGATCGAGCTGGCCTTCCTGTGCCAGCAGGGTGAGGTCGCGCCCGAACTCGTCTAGCGCCGGAGTGTTGGATTTGCGGTCGCGCTCGCGCGGCGCGGATTTGCGCAGGAACGTGACCGTGAGCTGCCGCGCCGTGAGGAGATTGGCGCCGAGGCTCCGGAGAATCTTGCCGCCGATGCCTTCCTCTTCGCGCAGAAGGCCGAGCAGCAGGTGCTCGCTGCCAATGTGATTGTGGCCGAGCAGGCGCGCTTCTTCGACCGCGTACTCGATGACTTTCTTGACGCGCGGGCTGAACGGGATTTCACCGAACGTCATGGTGGTGCCGCCGCCCGGCAAGTTGCGCTCGATCTCCAGGCGAATCTGTTCGGACGAGAGCCCCATCTTCTTGATGATCGTCAGGGCGATCCCGTCGGTCTCACGAAGAATGGCCAAGACCAGGTGCTCCGTGCCCAGGTAGTCGTTCTGGTGGCGCTCGGCTTCTTCCCGCGCCAGGATGATGATCTTGCGACCCTTATCCGTGAATCGTTCGAACATCCCGCCTCCTTTGTTGCCCCGGTTATGGGGGAATGACGGAAGTTGTCGAAAATCTGAGGCAATTCTATCGGTCAAATGCCGTTCTGTCAAGAGCACGAATGGCTTTCAACGAAGCCCGCGCGTCTGAAATCGTCTCGAGCATGCGCCGCGCATTTCGTTGACAAGAAATTGACCCCCTCGTACAATCCGTTTTCACTTGCTCGAGTGCATCCTGTCCGTTGGCGCCTGTTGAGGACCGGGGACTCATGAAAACTGTCGGGATCCTGGCCAAGCCGAAGTTCCCCCACATAAAGTCCGTGCTTACGCACCTGGTGGCGTGGCTGCGCGAGCATGGGAAGGACGCGCTGCTCGATCCCAAAGTCGCGGCCCTGCTCGGCGAGCCGGTATCCCGCCACAAGGGGAAGCTGGCCGACAAGGCGGACATTGTTCTGGTGCTGGGCGGCGACGGCACGCTCCTCAGCGCCGCGCGGCTGGTCGAAGAACGCGGCGTGCCCATCCTCGGCATCAACATGGGCGGCCTGGGATTTCTCACCGAGGTCGGCGGCGAGCATCTCTACAAGACGCTGGAGCGGGTGTTCGCGAAAGATTTTTACCTCGAAGAACGGCTCATGCTCCGAGCGCGGCTCGACCGCCGGGGCCGGCGCATCGCACAGGCGACCGTGCTCAATGACGTCGTGGTCACGAAAGGCGAGCTGTCCCGCATGATCGCGATGAAAATCGAGATCGACGGCCGGTTCGTCACCAGCCTGCGCGGGGACGGCCTGATTCTCTCGACGCCGACCGGCTCGACGGCCTACTCCATGTCGGCCGGCGGCCCGATCGTCAGCCCGGCGGTCAACGCCCTGGTGATCACACCGATCTGTCCGCACACCCTTACACACCGGCCGCTGCTCGTGCCAAGCACCGCCACGCTGGCGGTCACCCTGACCAGCCACGACAAGGGCGCGATGGTCACGTTCGACGGCCAGGCCGGTGTCGCGATGCGGGAAGACGATAGGGTGACGATCAAGCCGTCCCAACACAAGACCAAGCTGATCCGGTTTCCGGAGCGCACCTATTACGATGTCTTGAGGCGGAAACTGAAGTGGGGCGGCGATTAGTCGCCTGGATCATCCATAAACGCTTCTGCTGCACCCGCAGATACGCTGCTGCGACAGGCGGGCTCGCCGCTCGGTCTGTCAACGTCCTGCTTCGAGGACGCCTCCTTCCCTCGCGCCTCCACGCGCCTGTCTCGCGACGCGTCTGCGCGAGTTCGTGACGAACCGCCATGGATAATTCAGGCTAGCTGACAGCGGCGTGGGATTTGCCGGTCCGCTTCTCAATCGTGGACAGCATGTCGCGGTTGGTGCCGAATTTGAACTCGCCGATGCAGAGACCCGGGCTCGTGTGCTCCTGTTCCGCCGACTCCAGCGCGCGGAGCCCCTTCACATCCACGGCCTGCACGTCCCGCTCTTTCACGATCCGTTGCAGCTTGCGGAGAATCTCGTCGCCGGATCCTTTTGACAGCGGGGTCTTGGTCTCCAGGTAGCGCATCACCACTTCGGTGCACCACTCCCCGTCCCGCTTGGCCACGCCGACCAGACCTTCGCTCGCCTTCCGTGCCCAGCCTGTCAGGAACACGCCGTCCAGAATTTTTCCGGACGACTCGTCGTAAGCCTGGAAGAGTGACTCGTCCGGATCGTTGAGAGTTTTATTGGGGTTGGTGATAAACACGCCGCCTTTATAGGGAAGGCCGACGGTGTCATCCACACGGTCGCCGACGGCAAAAATCACGGCATCGCACGGGAATTCATAGTATTGTTTCAGGCCGACCGCCGCCGTGTCCTGCCCTTTCGGCTCGAGCTTCGTTTCTTCGATCTCCAGTGCACGCACGCGGTTGTGCGCGTCAACGAGCACTCGCTTGGGTGAGGCCAAAAAGCGGAAGCCCATTTTCGCCGTGCCGGTCGGCGGCTCGCACTTGGTAAATTCATCGAGCATGCCATTCAGCAGCTCATTGGCATTCTGCCCGAGGGCGTCCAGGCGTTGGCGAATCCGGTCGAACTCTTTCGTCAGCAGGCCGCGATCGATGTGGGCGCAGACCGCGCGGATTTCTTTCGGGTTGTATTTCCGCTCCGCCGGACCCCGGCGGGCGATCGCGTAGACTTCATCTACCTTCTTATAACGGATCAGCCAGTGGGCGATGTCCACCATGACGTCGCCGACTCCGATGACGCAAACCCGTTTGCCCATCTCGAACGGTTTCTCGCCGAAGCCGGGCAGCTGGTTGAAATGGTACACCACGTCCTTGGCATGGTAGACGCCGTGGGCGGTGTCGCCTTCCACGCCGATGGTCTTGGTGCCCTGCGCGCCTGTCGCGAACACCACGGTGCTGGCGCCGAGCATGCGAAGCTCCTCGACCGTGACGTCCTTGTTCTGCCCGACGGACACGTTGCCGAGGTAATGGACGTTGGAGCGCTCGAGGATTTCCCAATAGGTTTTGCGAAGACCGCCGCGGAGCTTCAGCTTGTTGGGGAAAATGCCGTATTCAGCCAGGCCGCCGAACTTGATGTCGCGATTCAGAATGACCACGTCGTGGCCGGCCTTGGACATGAAATTGGCCACCGACATGCCGGCCGGCCCCGCTCCAACGACGATGATGACGTGCCCTGTCTGCCCGCTCATTTTCTTCTCAAATTGGCTGCGGACGGTAGCACACAAGGCCGCGAATTGTCAAAACATCTTGGCGGGTAGAAACGACAGCAGACTCAGGCAAGTGAAGACGACGAGACGGCAGCATTCCAGGGTCTATCCACCGGCGCTCCCGACCGGTCCGCCCGGCCTGGTCATGCGCCAGGGGTCCATCAATTTCTCAAGCCGCGCCTCCGAAATGATCTTCTGTTCTTTGGCAATCTGGCGGACGGTTTTGCCGGTTTTATACGCTTCCTTGGCGATCTTCGCCGCCGCGTCGTAGCCGATTTCCGGCGCCAGCGCCGTGCACATGGCGAGGCTGTCCTCGATCGAATCCTTACACCGCTGTTCGTTGGCCTGAATCCCTTCGATGCAGCGGGTGGCGAAGTTGCCGGACGCGGTTGCCAGCAATTCGATGGACTGCAGCAGGTTATAGGCCATGACCGGCAGCATCACGAGCAGCTCGAAATTTCCCGCCTGTCCGCCCACCGTGATCGTCACGTCGTTGCCGATCACCTGGGCGCAGACCATCGTGACGGACTCGGCGATCACGGGATTCACCTTGCCGGGCATGATGGACGAGCCGGGCTGAGTCTCCGGCAGGACGATCTCGCCGAGCCCGCAGCGGGGGCCCGAGCCGAGCCAGCGGATGTCGTTGGCGATCTTCATCAGGCTCACCGCAATCGTCCGCAGCTCCCCACTCGCCTCCACCACGGAGTCCTGGGTGGACTGGGCCTCGAAGTGATTGGCCGCCTCGGTGACCGTGCAGCCGATTTCCTTGGAAACGACGGAGAGGACCTTCGCGGCGAATTCCGGATGGGCATTGAGGCCGGTACCGACGGCGGTGCCGCCCAGGGCGACTTCCCGCAAAACCTCCTGCGCCCGCCCGGCGCGGGCGAGCGCCAGATCGATCTGGCGCGCATAGCCGCCGAATTCCTGGCCCAGCCGGACCGGCGTCGCATCCTGCAGATGGGTGCGCCCGATTTTGACGATCTTATTGAAGGCGCGGGCCCTGCCGTTCAGCGCCCGATGCAGCCGTTTCAATGCCGGAATCAACTGGTGCTCGATCATCTCGACCGCTGCAACGTGAATCGCCGTCGGAATGACGTCGTTGCTGGACTGGCCCTGGTTCACATGGTCGTTGGGGTGCACCAGCTTGCTGCCCAGGGCCCCGCCCAACAGCTCCGTGGCGCGATTCGAAATCACCTCGTTGGTGTTCATGTTCGTGGAGGTGCCGGAGCCGGTCTGAAAAATGTCCACCGGGAATTCGGCATCCCACTTTCCGTCAATCACCTCGCGGGCGGCCTTGCGGATGGCGTCGGCGTGTTTTTTGTCGAGCAAGCCGAGCGAATGGTTGACGGTCGCGGCGGCCCACTTGATCAGCCCCATCGCGCGGATGAAGGGCCGGGGAAACCGCAGCTCACTGATCGGGAAGTTCTCAATGGCACGGGCGGTCTGAACACCATAATAGGCGCCGGCCGGTACGGCCAGCTCGCCCATCGTGTCGCGCTCGATGCGGGTGGCACCGGAGGGTTTTACGGTCTTGCCTGCTCCGCTTTTTTTCATGCTATGCGTCGCCTCCCCGTTCGTAAGTGTGGCATCTTATATCCGCTGCCCTCGTACGAACAAGCCAAAAAAAGAGGGCCTGCCTTTTCGGCAGGCCCTCCCATGCGCGTCCCTGTTTTCCAGGATGTTCAAAAAGGCCTTGTTCTCACCCACCCACCCCGGGCGCGCCAAGACGCGCCCCTTCCCGTGGAAGGACGCGCGAGCGAGGGGATGAGGCGTACTCTTCTCGTAGAAGAGAAGAATTATCTCAATGCGTTAGCGTTTTTCGATGGGCACGTAGGAGCGGTTGTGCTCGCCGGAGTAGATTTGGTCTGGCCGGAAGAGTTTATTTTCCCGTAGTTGCTCGAACCAATGCGCGAGCCAGCCGGCTACGCGCGCCATGGCGAAGATCGGCGTGAAGCAGTCCATCTCGATGCCCATCTTGTCGTAGATGATCCCTGAGTAGAAATCCACGTTCGGGTAGATTTTCTTCTCCCCCAACAGCTCCGCCGCCACCCGTTCGACCTCAAGGGCCACGTCGTACAGCGGCGACGCGCCGCATTCTTTGAACAGCCGCTCGCACAGGCCCTGCAGAATCACCGCGCGCGGGTCCTTCACCTTATAGACCCGGTGCCCGAACCCCATGAGTTTCTCTTTGGCCTTGAGCTTGCGCTCGATGTACGGGCGGACCTTCCCGGGCGTGCCGATCTCACGCAGCATCTCCACGACTTCTTCGTTCGCGCCCCCGTGCAGCGGGCCTTTGAGCGTGCCGATGGACGAAGCTACGACCGTATAGGGATCTGCCAGCGTGGAGGCCGTGATGAGTCCGGTGAACGTCGAGGCGTTCATCGTGTGCTCGGCGTGCAGGATCAGGCAGGCGTCCAGCGTGCTGCTCGCGACCCGCTCCGGCACGCGATCCGAGAGCATGTAGAGAAAATTCTGGCAGAAATCCAGATCGTCACGGGGTGGGATCGGATCGTCGCCCCGACGGATGCGGGCATGAGTGGCAATGATCGTCGGGATTTTCGCAATCAGCCTGACGGCCGACCAGTGGTTATTGTCAATGTCCTTGACGTTCCGGCCGGGGTAAAACATGCCCAGCGCGGCCACCGCCGCTTGCAGCGCGTCCATCGGATGCCCCTGCTCGGGCAAACATTTCAGGAGATCGACGATTTTGAATTTAATTCGGCGGTGATGCGTGATGTCGCTGATAAATTGCGCTAGCTCAGGCTGCGTGGGCAGGCGGCCGGAGAGCAGGAGCGACGTCGTTTCCAGGAAGGAAGACTTGGCGCACAGATCTTCGATACGGATGCCGCGATATTCGAGAATGCCGCGTTCCCCGTCTACGTCGCTGACGGAGGATTTCGCTGCAGGCACCCCGGCAAGACCCGGCATGAAATCATGCGGCATGGGACCTCCCTGAGACTCCGATGAAGCCCGCCGATGCATACCCTCCTTCGCCAAGGCTTCGGAGGGTACCCCTAGCACTCAGTCACGATATAAACCGATGGCTTCATGCGAAGGCGGGTAAATTCTAGAAGCAGCCGGGTGTGAGGTCAAGCACAGGGGCGTTTTCCTTTCACAGTGTTCCATGCTGTATACTGCAACAGAACTATGATGACTCGTGCTCTCCTGATCCTCAGCATCCTCGTGCTGACTGCGGTACCGGCGTCGCCGCAAGGCGACCCGACCCTCATCTTTGCCGTCGTGAGCAAGGTCCCGAAGGATCGTGGGCAGGTATCCGCGCGCATCTTGGCCGGCGGGCAAGTCGTGGATAGCACGCTGATCGCCACCAACGGGATTGTGAGCAACCCGATCTGGAGAACGCTGGAAATATGCCACTCGCTCAAGGCTGAAGCCTGGAAGACGCCGGATGGATACCAACTGGCGTCCGTCAAGGTACTGGACCCCGGGATGCTGCCGATGGAGCTGCAAGGCGTGGCGGGAGATTGCCTGCTCAGGAAAGCGCTCGATATTGCACCGATGGCGGACTGACGATCCAGTGATGAGTTATGAGTGACGAGTGATCAGCACGAGAGCAGCAAGTGCTACCCTGACTCATCACCCATCACTGTTCACTCATCACTTAGCCTGTGCACGTCGGGCAGGTCGTCGGTTCCCGATCGGCAGAGACTTCTTCTTTGGTGAGCGGAAAGAACTGGTCGCACTGCTTGCACTGGCGGATTTCAAAAAAACCCATGCCCTTGTCGTCAATCTCCGTCGGGAGCAGCAGCTCCAAGGGATCGTAGCCCAACGTCACCCCGTCCGAAAACTTCACCAGCGCCAGCCGTTCGTTGAAGACTTCAAAGGTCGCTTCCTGGCCTTTGCGTTCCTGGACATGGCCGACCACGAAGACCGGCTGGCCCTTCCGCTTCGTCCGCAAGTCCTTGAGGACCCGCTGCGTGGCCGTGGCCACGGCAAAGTTCCCGCTTGAACTAGTTCCGGCTGTCGGCATAGGCTTACCGCAATGACAGGTGCGAGAAACCCGCGAGTGGCGGGAACGGCGAGACTCGCAAGAAACCCCCGACATTCCGGCGTTTCACGCGAGTCGCGCCAGTCGCGCACGACCACACGCCATTCATCTATCACGCGCTGAAAAAGCAGGTCAAGATGCCACAAGGAAGGAGACCATGAGCACCAAGATTACCATCTATCAGAAACCGACCTGTTCGACCTGCCGGGAAGCGGTCAAGCTGGTTCAAGCCAGCGGCCAGGCCTACACCGCCATCAATTATTATGAGCAGCCGTTTACGAAAGCCCAGCTCAAAGGGCTGCTCAAAAAAGCCGGGCTTTTAGCTAAAGACATCCTCCGGACCAAGGAAGATATCTATAAGGAGTTGGGACTTGCGAAGAAGCAGGTTTCAGATGACGAGCTGATTGACCTGATGCTCAAACACCCGGATCTGATCCAGCGCCCGCTGGTCGAGAAAGGAGAAAAAGTCATCCTGGCGCGTCCGGCAGAAACGGTGAAGCGGCTGTTCTAAGAGCGATGCGATACCACCAGCCTTCCGGTCTTGTGATCCACGCTGACGGAGACTTTCCCGTCCAGCACCTGCAATAGCAGTTCCCCGGCCAGTTTCCGCCGCCAGCCATTGAGGATCGGCAAGTCCAGTTTCTCGCGGTCGTGCTTAGCTTCCACGAGCGCCTGCAAGTCGGACGAGGTGGCCAGGAGTGTCGGCGCCATGTGCTCCTCCGTCGCGCGGGCCTTGAGGACCGCTTGCAGGAGATCCACCTGCCCGGCTGACTCCGGCTCGGGCCGTTTCGACTGCGGGACTTCCGGCCAGTCGGATGGGGGGACCGCCAGACCTCGCTGAATGGTGGACAGGATCGCCTCTCCCCGCTTCTCGATCTCCGAGCTATGGAGCCCTCTGGTGCCTTGTAACTCCTGAATTGTTCGCGGGGTCCGACGGGCGAGTTCAAGCAACACTTCATCACGCACGACGCGCGTGCGGGGAACGTTGCGCCGCTGCGCTTCCTCATCCCGCCAGGCCGTCAGCTCGCGCAGCACGGCCACCGTTTTGGGCTTCAGATTGTCCCACCCCCGGATGCGCTGGTAGCGTTCCCGCGGGTCGCGGGCCGTCGTGCCCAGCGTCGTCTGCAGCCGGGTGAATTCCTCCTGCACCCACTCCATCCTGCCGAGTGATTTCAGACGCTTGAGGAGATGGTCGTGGATGGGAAACAGGAATTGCACGTCCTCGAAGGCGTAGGCGAGTTGCTCCGGAGTCAGCGGGCGCTGGCTCCAGTTGGTGAAGGTGTGGGCTTTCTCCAGCCTCTGCCCGGTGACTTTCTGGACCAGTTGGCTATAGGCGATCTGCGTGCCGTAGCCCACCATGGCGGAGGCCATTTGCGTATCAAAAAACGGAACCGGCATCCGGCCAGTATAGGCCGCGAGCAATTCGAGGTCCTGCCGTCCCGCGTGGAAGACTTTTTCAATCTTGGGATCGGCCAGGATCTCTCCCAGGCCGTCGAGGGTGCCCAACGCCGGGACGTCCACCACGGCGCTGGCGTCGCCGACGGCGACCTGGATCAATTCCAGGCGCGGAGTGAACCGGTCCTCCCCGATGAATTCCGTGTCCAAGCCGATGCGGTGCGCGCTCCGCAGTTGGGCGCACAGAGTCGCAAAGCTGTCGAGATCGCGAATGTACCAACCGTGGGGGACAGGCGTCGTCAAGGGCGTTATTCAGACGGGTTGTAGGTGCCGCGGGCACCGGTCTGCGGATCCGTGTTGCTCAGGCTCAGATATTCTTTCAACAACTGATAGGATTCGAGAATCCGGCGTAATTGCGGTTCCGAACTGCGGTCGCCCTTGCGGGCATCGGGATGAAACTTCTTCGCCTTGTCGCGAAAGGCCCTGGTGACGACGGACATCGAGCTGCCGAATTCCAGCCCCAATGCCTCGTAGGCTTCGCCTGCCGTGTTGATCTCGCCCGGCTGACCGGGCATCGCCCCGCCCCCTCCGCCGGCCATTTTGAAGAAGTCGGTCAAATTGATTTTCCGGCGGCGGCGGCGGGGTCGCTCGCGGACTTCGCTGTCCAGCTCATCGTAGCGGTCTTCGACGAATTCCAGACGCGACTCCAACCGCTGGGCGGTGGTGAGATCGCCGACGAGCGCGAGTTCTTCTTCGATCGTCTGCAAGGAGTGCTCGATTTCAGCAAGGCCCTGCTCGACGCGGAAGTAGCTATCCACCCGTTCCTGCATCATGGTGTCGATGGCGACTTCGAGGCTGTCTTCGGTTTTGGCCTTCAGGTCGGCAATGCGGCGCAGCATGCCGATGCGGTATCTCCCTAATTTCCTGAAATCAAAAGGCATCCGGGACCTCTAGCAGGATGTTGAAAAAGGCCTCCAGCTTTGTTCTCGCATCGCTCGGAGCCTCAACGTACGGAAAGGAAGTACGCCTCGGCTCCTCACTCGCTGCGGCCTCGCTGGACGGCCTTTTCGAACATCCTGGAAGGACTGAAGTTGCAGCACATTTTAGCATACCTGATCGCGATTGCTTGGAAGAAAACGGTCATGTTAGACTCCGCGCCGTTTTGTTTCTGGGCATTTTCATTTTAGAGGGGGTTCGATCTATGTGGCGTGTCGTTCTGATACTGAGTGTGCTGGCAGTCTTCGCTCCTCTCGACAGTCATGCCGTCGATCCGTCCGGTTACGGCCAGGCGGGCGGCGAGTTCGACGTCAAGATTTCGCGCGTGCCGGCCGGCGAACTGGCAGCCGCGAAAGCTCTGCAGCCGCCATTCCAGCCGACGCCGGAAATCCTGCAGGAAGGCAAAGAGATTTTTCTCGGCCGCGGCACCTGCTTTCAGTGCCACGGGCCCGAGGGTAAGGGTGATGGCGGAGCGGCGAAGGTGCTGCCGATCCAGCCGCGCAATTTCACGAACCCGAAGTTCAACAAGGTGCGGACGCCGGGCGAAATGATGTGGGTGCTCAAAAACGGCAGCATGGGCCAATCCGGCAAGGTGCCGGGGACCGGTATGCTCCCAATTGTCGGGCAGTTCCTCAGCGAAGAAGACGGCTGGAAAGTGCTGCTGTACGAGCGGAGTCTCGGGGAAGTGAAATAGAAGTGATCAGTGATGAGTAACCAGTAACGAGTAATCGGAAGCCTCACGCATCACTCATTACTCATCACGCGTTACTTCCTGGCCACGCCCGTCTCCCGGGCGGCCTGGGCAACTGCCTGGGCCACCTGCGGAACCACCTGCTTATCGAACACGCTCGGAATAATGTAATCCTCGCGCATCGTATCGCCGGTAATGATCCCAGCGATCGCGTTGGCTGCTGCCGCCTTCATCGCCTCGTTGATCTCACGCGCGCGCATGTCCAGCGCCCCGCGGAACATGCCCGGAAACGCCAGCGCATTGTTGATCTGGTTCGGATAGTCCGACCGACCGGTGGCGAAGACCCGGCAGCGGCCCATCGCCAGTTCCGGCGTGATCTCCGGGTCCGGATTAGCCATGGCAAAGACGATCCGATCGGCGGCCATCAGATCGAGATCGTCCGGCGTCAGCGCGTTGGCTCTCGACAGGCCGATGAAGACATCAGCCCCTTTGAGCGCGTCCTGTAGCGTGCCCTTCGGCGGGTCGCGGTGCACGCAGGACAGCAAGTCGTCGCGGCAGGCGATCAGGCGTTCCGGCGGTTCGGACAGGATGATCCCCTGCCGCCCGCATCCCGTCAGATGCGTCACGCCCGCGGCGAGCAACATCCGGCAACAGGCCAACCCAGCCGCGCCCAATCCATTCACGATCACCCTGATCGTCTCGATGGGTTTCTGCGTGATCTTCAGCGCATTGGTCAGAGCAGCCAGAATCACGACGGCCGTCCCGTGCTGATCGTCGTGCATGACCGGAATGTCGAGCGAGGCCTTCAAGCGCCGTTCGATCTCGAAACAGCGCGGCGCGCTGATGTCCTCGAGATTGATGCCGCCGAAACCCGGCGCGATGGCTTGCACGACGCGCACGATCTCATCCGTATCCTGCGTGTTGAGGCAGATCGGCCAGGCGTCAATGCCGGCCATCTCCTTGAACAGCATCGCCTTGCCTTCCATGACCGGCAGCGCGGCCTCCGGGCCGAGGTTGCCGAGGCCCAGTACCGCAGAGCCGTCCGTCACGACGGCCACGCTGTTGCCCTTGGTCGTCAGGTCGTACGCCTTTGTGGGGTCCTTGACGATCGCTTCTGAGACATGGCCGACGCCTGGCGTATAGACCAGCGACAGCACGCTGCGCGATGTCAGTGGAATTTTGTTCTGGACGCTGATCTTGCCGCCCTGGTGAACCTGAAAGACTCGAACAGGATCGTGATCGCCCATGCCGATGCCTCGCGAAGAAGAATCGTCAGCATTATCACACATTTCCATCGTTCCTCTCCAAGTTGATGCGGCATTCCTGTCGTCCAAGTTTCAAGCATATGAAATTGTTGACTTTGCCGTGCAGGATGGAATAGGGTACGGCCCCGCAAGGAGATGTCCTCTTTGCCAAGCGACCACATTCATAACAGGGAGGCCGTGCGATGAAGAAGATTCTGAGTGCAATGGTGATGGCGATGTTCCTGGTCGGGTTCACGGGTGGCGCCTTCGCCGATGAGATGAAGGGCGACGCAAAGGGCGGCGAGATGAAGGGTGAACCCAAGGACATGAAGAAGGACGAGAAGAAGGCGGAGAAGAAGGCGGAGAAGAAGGAAGAAAAGAAGAAGTAACCTTCCCGCTTTTTCCTCATTGTTCATCGGCCCGCGCTCGGGTGTCGAGTTGCGGGCCGATGTGTTTCTACCGGTTGACGCATCGACGGTGCCCATGCCCCGCTGGATGAGCGGGGTCGCAGGCGCTGCTCAGCGTCAATCCTGAGCAAGCCCCGCCCGGAAGGGCGGGGCAGTCGTAGGATTGACCGTTGTTTCTGCTCAGTGTTAGCCTGCGTCCATGTCTGAACGCGCGGCCGGACGCTCCCCGAACCGACTGATCCACGAAACCAGCCCCTATCTGCTCCAGCACGCCCACAACCCGGTGGACTGGCATCCCTGGGGACCGGAAGCCCTGACCAAGGCCCGCCAGTCGAACAAACCGATTCTCCTGTCCATCGGCTATTCCGCCTGTCACTGGTGCCACGTCATGGAACGCGAATCGTTCGAGAGCGAGCAAGTCGCAGCGCTCATGAACGAGCATTTTGTCTGCGTCAAGGTGGACCGCGAGGAACGGCCAGACCTCGATGAAATCTACATGCAGGCGACGCTGGCGCTAAACCATGGCCAGGGCGGCTGGCCGATGACGGTCTTTCTGACCCCGGAACAGGAGCCTATTTTTGCCGGCACCTATTTCCCGCCCACGGACCGCTGGGGCCGACCGGGGTTCTCCTCCATCCTGACCAAGGTCGCCGAGTTCTGGCGAAAGGACCCGGACGGTCTGCGCCGCCAAGCCGGCGAGCTAACCAAGCAGCTCAAGGAGTCCATGCGTGTCGCCTCGCCCGTCTCCATCGGCGAAGCGGAGCTGGAGTCGGCCGCCGGCCAATTCGCGGACGATTTCGATCTGCACTACGGCGGGTTCGGCCAGGCGCCGAAGTTTCCTCCGGCCACGGGCCTCTCCTTCCTGCTCCGGCACCACCATCGCACCGGCGACGCCCAAATCCTAATGATGGTGACGAAGACGCTCGACGCGATGGCCGCGGGCGGCATGTACGACCACATCGGCGGCGGGTTCGCCCGCTATTCGACCGACGAGCGCTGGCTCGTGCCGCATTTCGAGAAGATGCTTTACGACAACGCCCTGCTCGCCCGCACCTACGTCGAAGCCTATCAGGTCACCGGCGATGCCGATTACCGTCGGGTCTCAATCGAAACGCTCGACTACATTGTGCGGGAGATGACCTCGCCGGAGGGCGGATTCTATTCAGCGACCGATGCGGATTCCGAAGGCGTCGAAGGCAAATTCTTCGTCTGGACGCCGGATGAGATTCGCGCGGCGGTGCCGAACGAGGAAGACGCGAGACAGTTCTGTGCCTACTACGACATGACGCCCGGCGGCAATTGGGAGCACAAGAGCATTCCCAATACGCCGGAATCGCTGGATGCCGTGGCGGCCCATCTGAAGATTTCTTCCGATGAGCTGCGCGTGACGATCGAGCGGGTCAAGCCGCTCGTCTATGCGGCGCGCGCCAAACGGGTCCCGCCGGGACTGGACGACAAGATCCTCACCGCCTGGAACGGCATGATGATCAGCGCGATGGCGGAAGGCGCGCGCGTGCTGGGCGACAGCCGCTATCTCGAAGCGGCGGAAGAGGCGGCGGACTTTCTCTTGCGGACCATGCAACGCCCGGACGGCGGGCTCTACCGCACCTATCGCGCCGGCAGGGCGCATCTGGACGCCTGCCTTGAAGACTATGCCTATCTCGCCGAGGGATTGATCGATCTCTACGAGGCCGGCGCGCACGAAGGCCATCTGGATGAAGCCGCCCGGCTGGCCGAGCGGATCCTCACGGATTTCTCCGACGTGCAGCAGGGCGGATTTTTCACTACATCCAAAGACCACGAGTCCCTGATCCTGCGCAGCCGTGAAGGCCCGGACGGCGCGACTCCCAGCGGCAACGCGGTCGCCGCGTCGGTTCTGGCTAGGCTGTCGTTTCATTTTGCGCGGGAGGATTTTCGTGAGGCAGCCGGCGGCGCGATCCGGGCCTACGGGCGGCAGATGGCGCGTTACGGCCGCGCCTTCGCCAAGAGCCTGTGCGTTGTCGATCTGCTCCTGCATGGTCCGGTTGAGCTGGCGTTCATCGGCAGCCCCGGCGACCCTGGGTATGAGGCGCTGCGGGCCAAGGTGAACCGCCGGTATCTTCCCGCCCGCATCATTGCGCACCACGATCCACAAGGGCCTGATCCCGATCACCCGCTGACCAAGGGCAAATCGCTCGTCCACGGCAAGGCCGCGCTCTACGTCTGCCGGAACTTTGCCTGCCAGACCCCGATTACCGAGCCTGCGGCGGTCGGAGCCGCCGTGGCGGAACAGCAAGGCGCCCAACAGACGGCGCCAACCAGGCCGCTCGATGGTACGAAGCTGACCGGGTGCGCCACCCCCGGCGGCACAGCCGGCTATGCAGTCCGGATAATCGGGCGCGAGGGCGCCGGCGATCTCACGCATGGCTTTACGATGCTCGGCTCGACCGGACTCACCACGAGCCGGCTGGGATTCGGCGGATACAGGGCGGGCACCGAAGACGTCGACCATCGCCAGGCCTTGCTCGATGCACTGCGCCACGGCTGCAACCTGATCGACACGTCCACCAATTATATGGATGGGGACAGCGAGCGGCTGGTCGGCTCGGTGCTGGCGGAGTTGATCAAACAGGGCGAGCTCAAACGCGAGGAAGTGATTGTTGTTTCCAAAATCGGCTATGTGCAGGGGCAGAATCTCAAGCGGGCCGAGGCGCGGGAGCAGGCCGGTAAACCCTACCCGGAGATGGTCAAGTACGGAGACGGCATCTGGCATTGCCTCCACCCGGAATTTCTGGCCGACCAGCTCGATCTCTCGTTGGACCGGCTCGGGCTCCAGACGTTGGACGTCCTATTGCTCCACAACGCAGAATACTTCCTGTCCGATGCCGCGCATCGCAAGCAGACCGACATCCCTGCCCTGCGGAAGGAATTTTACCGCCGCCTTCAAGCAGCCTTTCAGTACCTGGAGTCCCAGGTCGCGGCAGGCCGCCTTCGGTATTACGGCGTCTCGTCCAATTCATCCACCGCTGAGCCGAGTGATCCGGAAGCCACGTCCCTATCGCGCATGCTGGAAGCGGCGCAGGCGGCGGGCAATGCCCATCATTTCCGGGTGCTGCAATGTCCGATGAATCTCTTCGAATCCGGCGCGCTGCTGACGGCCAACACGGGGCTGGGCGAGAAGCAAACATTGCTGGAGTTCGCACAAGCGAAACAGATCGCCGTGCTCGTCAACCGGTCACTGAACGCCATGCCGTCCAAAACCGGCGGCATGATCCGGCTGGCAGAGATACCGCTCGAAGAGACCGGCGTGACGTTCGAGGCACAGCGCGACGCAGTGGCCCGGCTCGAAGAGGAGTATCGCAAGGACTTGACGCCGCACATTCAATGGGCCGGCCAGGGGATGTCGCCTCAAGATTATTTCCGGTGGACGGAAGAACTCACGCGCATCCGCCCGCGCGTCCAGAACCTCGAGCACTGGGAACAGATTGAAGAGCAGATGATCGTCCCGCATCTGAGCCAAGTCCTCCGCGCGCTCACGTCCCACTTCGACAAGACGCAAGCCGAGCTATGGCAACGCTGGCAGACGCGCTATCTGCCCCAGCTCTTGCTGTTATTGAAGGAAATGCGGCGGGAGGCGGGTTTGAAGAGCCGCGAGAAAACGACTGCGATTTCCAAAACGCTCGAACCGTTCCTGCCGATGGCCAGGCTGGGCGAATCCCTCTCCCGCAAAGCCCTCTGGGTCCTGACCTCCACGCCCGGCGTCACCTGCGTACTCAACGGCATGCGCACGCCGGCTTATGTGGCGGATTCGACGGGCATCCTGTCCTGGAGCCCCCTTCCCAACGTGCGCCCGATCTACGAAGCCGTGCAAAAGCTCCGCTGATCAAGAATTGAGTTTGTATCCGATGCCCCTGACCGTGACGATGTAGCGCGGCTTGGCGGGGTTCTGTTCGATTTTGTGCCTCAGGGAATGGATGTGCACGTCGCGCGTATGCGGTTCGAGCGATAATTTGAATGATCTCGAGGCCCATACCCCGCACACCTCCTTCTGCGTACGGCCCGTTCCACATCGGTGAACGTGAATCACTCTCATCCGCCAGATCGGCATTGCCGCGCTGTCAACCCACAGTCACAAGACGGTTAACTCCTGCGATCGTTAACTGCACCCGCGAAAAATATTAACAATCCTGTAACAAGCCGGTCATTGGCCTGTCACAGCCGTTCGCTATACCTGATTGCGTAAGACAAGCGTGTGTCTCGTGCGCAGAACGAAGGAGCAAGAGGAGGAGGACGTATGCCGAACGGGATGAAAGGGCTATGGCTGGCGGCGGTACTTTACGGGATCGGAACGGCCGCTCCGGTGTGGGCTGAGGAACCGCAAGGGCCGGCAAAGCCCAGCGTGACGCCTGTGGCCGGTCAAGCGGCTCCGCCCGCACAGGGAGGCATGATCCGGCGAGGTGAAGAGGCGATCGAGAGCACGTCGCTGGAGGATCTCCTGCTTGAAAAGGGCCTGATCACGATGGACGACTGGATCAGGATCAAAGCCGAAGAAGAGCGACGGACCAGCGAGCGCTCCATCGTCGCCGAGTTCACCGGTAGCGCCCGCTGGTATGAGCGCATAACCATGTTCGGGTACGGCATGTTCCGGTACAACCCAATCCTGAGCCAAAACAATCCCTTGACCGACTATCACGATTCCTCCGTCGGCGCCAACCAGGGCTTCTTCTTTCGCCGGATCCGCTGGGTGGTCACGGGCCAGGTGTCCGACCATGTCGCGTTCTTCATCCAGCCGGACCTGGCGTCCAACGTCAGCGGTAATATCTATACACTATCGATGCGGGATGCCTACGGGGACTTTATCTTCGACAAGGACAAGGAATTCCGTCTGCGGGTCGGCCTGCAGCGCGTGCCGGCATCCTTCGACAACTGGCAAGCCAGCCGTGTCCGCATGGCGATTGACCGCGCGGATGCTACCAATTCAGGAGCGCAGTCAGAGCGCGATACAGGACTCAGCTTCATGTGGACGTCCAAGATCGCCCAAGCCCGTTACAAACAGATGCTCGATTACATGTACGGCCCCGGCGATTACGGGACACTCGGCATCTGGGTTTACAATGGGCAAGGCCAAACGAATGCCGAAGCGAACGCAGACAAGCATGTGGGCATCCGTGCCAGTTGGCCGCTCGAACTCCCGGGCGGACGCCTGATGGAAGTCGGCATGAACGCCTATCGCGGCATGTTCAACGTGAATATGGGAACGAGACCTGCTGCAGGAACAACGACCACCACACTGTATTCATTCAATGAATCGTCCACATCAGGCGTAAGAAGTGATTCGCGAAATTATCTGGATGAACGGGCCAACTTCTACGTTTACCTGCCGCCGCAACCCTGGGGGTTCATCGGCGAGTGGGTCACGGGACGCGGTCCGGAGCGCAATCCTCAGGGCATCGTGGTCGAACGCGCCTTGCAAGGTGGGTACGGCCAGCTTCATTACCAGTGGAAGTATTCCAACACCGGCCTTGCCAATTTATATAGCCGATACCAGTACTACAACGGCGGCATCAAATTCCTGGCCGGCGCACCGAGCGATCGGGGTATGCAGGAAGTCGAAGCCGGTATCGCCTGGCAGCCTGATCCCCAATGGGAGTTCACCGTCGCCTACGCCTACATGCATCGCCCCAACACGTCGCAAACCTACGCGGGCACACCGACCCAGCCCGGTGGCGCGTTCACCGCTGACGCCAACCTAATCCGGATGCAGATGATCTGGTTCTGGAACTAAGACGGACCGACGTCAGGGACGGGAAGCCGGCGCGCCCGCCGGCGGGAGCGCAGGTGGCAACGAGATGGCCGGGTCAGCCGGCAGGCGCGACAGATCGATCACCAGCAGCTTCGATTCATCCACGTAATCCGCGTCGTACTGATCCTGCTTTTTCGCCTGACTGTTCGGGATCCAGGCGTCCTTGGAATCGAACGACACCTCGAATTTATACCGCGCGATCGGCAGGAGCGGCTGGTCGCGCTGGTTCGGCTCGTAGGTGTTTTCATATTGCACGGAGCTGGGCGACGTGTGGGCGTTCGCCAGGATCACGTACAGATGCCCCTTCCGGTAAAACAATCCTCCGGACGTCGCATGGATCGCCCCGCCATCATTGGTGACCAGATAGAACGTGACCATGTCTTGAGGAGAAGCTTTCGTGAAGGCCCTAGAAATGTATGGTGACAGCAGCACCACCTGCGACGGGGGGAATGCGGATGAACCCTCCTTGCTCTTAAAGAAGGCCAGCCCAGACACATCCCGGCCGATGACCCTGATCCCTGTCAGAACCTTGGCGATCTGGCTTGGGGAAAGCGCAACAGGATGGTTGTGGCCGAGCCCCGCTTTCGGATCATATTGTATCCACACGGATGTCCGCTGATCTTCGTAGACGACGATCGGCTCAGGGCCTGCCGCGCAGCCGACCAACAGAGCCATTATCGTCAGACCGCCGAGACGAGACAGAGCAGCCTTTATCATCGCGGGTTACCTTTGCAGCACGCGCGGCATGTGCAGTGTAATGAACTGTACCTGAAAACACAACGCGCCGGAGTCGTCAGGGCCCCGGCGCGTTCGAGACTGGTAAAAATCAGCGGGCGTTGGTTGCCAGCAGCGTCGCCTCCGAAGCTGCCGCGGAGATGGCGCCCCCGGTCAGGGCGTGTATGTTCCTGGCCACCTGGTCGGCCGGCAAGGGATAGGCCCCAGCCTTCACCACCATGTTCTGCCCTTCCTGGCTGTTCACGAACTTGAGAAATTCGAGCATGGCCGGTTCCCATTCTGCCTTCGGATCCTTGTTGGCATACAGATACAACTGGCGGCTGAGTGGATAGGTCCCGTTTGACGTGGTCTCGGCTGTCGGCATCACAAACCCGGTACCGGACCGCTCCGCCAACGGCACAATGCGCACCGTCGAAGCCTGGAAGCCCACGCCGGCATATCCGATCCCCAGCACATCCCGGCTCAATGCCAGGATTTCGGAGGCCGGACCGCGTTCCTCCCGCACCTCAGCACGAAGGTTGCCGTCCTGCAACACGTGGCTGATGAAAAAGCCTCTGGTGCCGGAGTTTCTGTCCTGCCCATACGGGTGAACCGGTTGCTGGGCCCACTCGTCCTTCAGGCCTATCTGCCCCCAGGTGGTGATCGCTTCGCGAAATCCTCGTTTGCGGTCTTTCCCAAAGATGGCGTCGAGCTGCTCCATCGTGAGTCCCTCGATCGGATTCTGCCGATTGACGTAGACCGCAATGGCGTCCCACGCGATCGGAATCTCGGTAACCTCGTAGCCATAGCGAGACAGGAAGTCCTTGCGTTCCTTCTCCGTCAAGGGACGGGAAGCCGCTAATAGTGCGATGCTGCCAGAGACGAGGTGGCCTTTTGGATTGGCATCCCCGCGGCGGATCGTGGCCTGGCCCTGAAGGAAACCCATCAAGGCGGCGTCCGTGCCTCCACCCTGGATGGCAATTTTGACATCCGGCTGCCACTGCCGGAACGCCGAGGCAATTTTGGCCACAATCGGCTGCACGGTTTCCGATCCTGCGATCGCAAGCCCGCCGGACACGCCGGTCTTTGCCGTGTAGTGGCCGATCCCCGAATCCACCACCGGACGTGCGCTCACGCTGGACACCTCCGCGTGGCTGTCTGTCGCCGCGCTTAGTATGCCCAGACAGCCCATCACGATCATCGTTGTCTTCCGCATCATTCTTGCTCCTCCTTACGAGTATCGGGAAAACCTGTCGTGTAGTTGCGCCTAAGATAACCGGAGGAGATTGCTGGTCAATGACTGGAATATTACAGGCGTGTTAATTTTTATCGGTAGCAGGATCAGTCGCGTTTTTGCCGGAGGCGCCAGCCTGCTTTTTTCAGGCAGCGGTCGACGTGTTCCTGCAGGATCAGCTTCATGCCGCCTTGGAATTTTGGGTTGGTGTACCCTTCCTCCTCGCACTTCCTATAGTCAGCAGCATAATCAGCCTTGGGATCATTCGTGTTGACCCATTCGGTTGTTGAGCAGGCAGTCAAGAAAAAGCAGGCCATCGCGAGAATGACTATCGGGCGCATGCAAGGCTCCTTTCGATCGTCAGCGGCGCTACACGAGGCGGGAGGATAGACTCTGCTCCCCTCCGGCGTCAAGCGGACGTATGGCCATCAGAGCCGGTAGGCTTCCCGCTGGTGTCCAGGGCCTGGAGTACTTCTGCGTCGCTGACCTGGTCAAAACGCCGGTAATGTAACCCCACCGCCTCGAACGGCTCGGGCGTATCGAGCACAACACAGTCATCCACGAGGCGTTGAATCCTCTGCGCGGTCTCGCTCGGTGCCACCGGCAGCGCCGCAACAATTGCCGCCACCCCTGCCGCCCGCAAGGCGGCGATCGAGGCCAGATAGGTCGCGCCGGTCGCAACCCCGTCGTCCACGAGCAGCACGGTCCAGCCGGTCAACACGGGCAATGGCTGGCCATGACGGTACAACTCCTTGCGCCGCTGGATCTCTTCTTCCTGTCGTTTCCGCTCCTCCTCCACAAAACGGGTCCAGCCGGGATAGAAGGCCAGAATGTCCTGGTTGAGATATAGGTAGCCGGTTTCGGCGAGCGCACCCAGGGCCAGTTCAGGATTACCCGGTGCGCCGATTTTTCTGGTAATCAGCACATCCAGCGGGAGCTTCAGAGCGCGGCTCAGTTCCAGGCCGACGAGCACACCGCCGCGGGGAATCGCCAGGATAAGGCCCTTGGCGTGCCCGGCGTAGCGCTGCAGCGCGCTCGCCAATTGGCGGCCCGCATCGGTACGGTCATGAAACATTGCAAAATCGCATCGGGACTCTCAGCAACACCGGCGCATGTGATAGGAGCACGCGCTTGCCAGTCTTTCTGGAATGTGTGACAATTTCGACGGGCTGGCGTAGCTCAATGGCAGAGCAGCGGTTTTGTAAACCGCTGGTTGGAGGTTCGATTCCTCTCGCCAGCTCCACACCACTACGCTCTCCTTCGACAGTATGAAGGCCATTATCGAACCTCCAACCGGGGGTTCCGAAGGGGGTGTGCCCCCTTCGTGGGACGCATACGAGGGGGCTTGGCCCCCTTGTAGGAGCCGGGAGGCAGGCGTCAGGGCCGACCCGGCGACGGTTGGACGGTTCGATTCCTCTCGCCAGCTCCAGCCTTCGCGGCAGCGAAGGCTGCCCGCCATAGCTTTAGCGACGGCGGGCAAAACTCTGCTGCCGCTTCGGCTGGCAAGCCATCCTCACTTCGCTCGATCCGCTCGTTCTTCATCCTCTTCACTTGAGCCACGTATCAGGCCGGTGGTTTCATCCACCGCCCCGCCCTCTTTGTCCGCCACGCGCTCGGTACCAGTCTGGTCAGCGCGACCAGGAGGCGGTTGGCCAGGCCTGTCGTGACCACGACTCGTCTGCTGTCAAGCGCGGCCAGCGATTCGGCAACCACCTCGGCAGCCGTTTGCGCGCCCAGCGGGCTGTTCGGATAAAAGCCGGCCGTCGCATGAAAATCCGTTTCAGTGGTGCCGGGACAGCAGACTTGAATATGCACGCCGGCGGCGCGGACTTCCTCTGCCAGCGCTTCCGTGAACGCGATCAAAAACGCCTTCGTCGCCGCATATTCAGCCACGTAAGGAATGGAGTAAAAACCCGCGACCGACGACACCGTGATGACGCGTCTGCTGCGCCGCTCGATCATGCCGGGCAAGAACAACCGGATGCTTTCGACGACGGTATTGATGTGCAGGCGGAGCATCGCCTGAATCCGGGCCATGGGCATGGCCACAAACTCTCCAAACAACCCGAATCCGGCATTATGGATCAGCACATCGGGCGTCATGCACCACTGCCTGGCCTCGGCATAGAGCCTGTTGCTGCCTCCGGCTCCGCCAGGTCGAGGATGAGACTGTGGGCGCGGATGGAGCACGCCTGGCTCAATTCCGAGACCAGCCGGTCCAATCGAGCCTGGTCGCGCGAGACCAGCAGAAGGTCGTAACCCTTCCGCGCAAAGGCGCGCGCATACTCGGCACCGATGCCGCGAGACGCGCCCGTGATGATCGCGAACGGCCGTTGTCCTTCCGGTGCCCCCATCGCCCTCCCCAATCCTGCCGCGACAATAGTGCGATCGCTCCGCCCGGTCAAGAGCGGATATGTCACGGTCGGTTGACGCGTCGAAAGCGCCCATGCCCCGCTCGGAAGAGCGGGGTCACAGACATCGCTCAGCGTCAATCCTGAGCAAGCCCTGCCTGAAAGGACGGGGCAGTCGAAGGATTGACTTCCTCCCGGCGGTGATTATGCTCCCTCCATGGCACCCGATAGGTACGTGCACTAGCCCGCATTATTCATGACGGTTCGTCGCGAAATCGTCAAGCCGCGTGGCGAGACAGGCGCGTGGAGCCGCGATGGACCGAGGCGTACTTGAAACAGTACGTCGAGGGACGGAGCGGCGAGCCCGCCGACCTGGCCGCCCCGACTCCGCAGCCAGGCTTGTCGCAGCAGCGGATCGGCGATTGCAGCAGAAGCGCTCATGAATAATGCGGGCTAATGGATCAAGAAAGGCTTTCATGGATTTGAACAGGATGACGCTCAAGCTTCAGGATGCGCTGCAGGCCGCGTCGGCGCAGGCGATGCGGCGCAGCCACCAGGGCATTGATATCGAGCATCTGGTGCTCGCCTTCCTGGATCAGCCCGACGGGCTGGCGGCGCCTCTCTTCGAGCGGGCTGGGGTGGCGGCATCGGCTGTTCAGAGCGCCGCCGAACAGGCCCTCGCCAAGCTGCCGCAGGTGCAGGGAGCCGGCGCCGCCCCCGGTCAACTTCATGTCACCAATCGTCTGTCCCGCGTGCTAACCCAGGCCGAGCAAGAGATGCAGGGGCTGAAGGACGAGTACCTCAGCGTCGAGCATGTCCTCCTGGCCATGATCGAAGAAGGGGGTATCTTCCGGAAGCTGGGCCTGACGCGCAGCCGGATGCTCCCCGCCTTGCAACAGGTGCGCGGTCACCAACGCGTCACGAGCCAGGACCCGGAAGGCACCTACCAGTCGCTGGAAAAATACGGCCGCGACCTGACCAAACTTGCCACCCAGGGCAAGCTGGATCCCGTCATCGGGCGCGATGAGGAAATCCGCCGGGTCATACAGATCCTGTCCCGCCGAACCAAGAACAATCCGGTGCTGATCGGCGAACCGGGTGTCGGGAAAACGGCCATCGTCGAAGGGCTGGCGCAACGCATCATCAAAGGCGACGTGCCGGAAGGCTTGAAGCAGAAACGGGTCATCGTGCTCGACATGGGGGCGCTGGTCGCCGGCGCGAAGTTCCGCGGCGAGTTCGAGGAACGGCTCAAGGCCGTCCTCAAAGAGATCCAAGCCGCACAGGGCCAAGTCTTATTGTTCATCGACGAGTTGCATACGGTCGTGGGCGCTGGCGCCGCCGAAGGCGCCATGGATGCGGCCAATCTCCTGAAGCCGATGCTGGCCCGGGGCGAACTCCACATGATCGGCGCCACGACTCTGGACGAATATCGGAAGCACATCGAGAAGGATGCAGCACTGGAGCGGCGCTTCCAGCCCGCAATGGTGGACCAGCCGTCCATCGAGAACACCATCTCGATTCTCCGCGGTCTCAAGGAACGCTACGAGGTGCACCACGGCGTCCGCATCAAAGACGCCGCGCTGGTCGCCGCCGCCAAGCTGTCGCACCGCTATATCGGCGACCGGTTCCTGCCCGACAAGGCCATCGACCTGGTGGACGAGGCCGCCGCCCGCTTGCGCACCGAGATCGACAGCCTGCCGGCCGAGTTGGATGAAGTGTCCCGCAAGGTGATGCAATTGGAGATCGAGCGCGAGGCCCTCCGAAAAGAAACCGACCCGGGCAGCCGCGCGCGCCTGAAGATGTTGGAAGCGGAGCTGGCAGAAAAAATCAGCGCCCATGACGCACTCAAGGCGCGATGGGAGACCGAAAAGGCTTCCGTCGGCCGCCTGCGCAAAATCAAACAGCAGATCGAAGCCGCCAAGCAGGACATCGAGCGGGCGGAACGGTCCTACGATTTGAATCGGATCGCCGAGCTTCGGTACGGCGAACTGCCCCGGTTGGAGCGCGAGCTTGCGGCCGCAGAACAACATCTGGTCAAGAAACAGGGCGAGAGCCGGCTCTTAAAAGAAGAGGTCGACGAGGAGGACATTGCGCTCGTCGTCAGCCGATGGACGGGCATCCCCGTCACCCGTCTCCTGGAAGGCGAGCTCGAGAAACTACTGCGGCTCGAGGAACTGCTGCACCGCCGTGTCGTGGGACAGGACGAGGCTGTCAAGGCCGTGGCGGACGCCGTCCTGCGCGCGCGCTCCGGCATCAAGGACCCCAACCGTCCGATCGGCTCGTTCCTCTTCCTGGGCCCGACCGGCGTCGGCAAAACGGAGCTGGCGCGGGCCTTGGCTGCCACGCTTTTTGACGACGAAGCCAACCTGATCCGGATCGATATGTCGGAATACATGGAGAAGCACACGGTCGCCCGCCTGATCGGCGCCCCGCCCGGCTATATCGGCTATGACGAAGGCGGGCAGTTGACCGAAGCGGTGCGCCGGCATCCATTTTCGGTGATTCTGTTCGACGAAATCGAGAAGGCGCACCATGACGTCTTTAACGTCCTCCTACAAGTGCTGGACGACGGCCGCCTGACCGATTCGCAAGGACGGACGGTGGATTTCAAGAATACGATGCTGATCATGACGTCGAACGTCGGGAGCCAGGAGATTCTGGAGGCCCAGAGCCGCCGCGCCGCTTACGACGAGATGCGCAGCCTGGTCCTGGGCGAGCTGCGACGGCATTTTCGCCCGGAGTTCCTGAACCGGATCGATGAAACAGTGGTATTCCATCCGCTGACGACCGAGCAGCTGGGCGCGATCGTCGAGATTCAGCTGACACGGCTGCGCGACCGTTTGGCGGAGCGCCGCATCCCGCTGACCCTCACCGCGGCCGCCACCGCCACGCTGGCCACGCGGGGCTATGACGCCGTCTACGGTGCGCGGCCGCTCAAGCGGCTGATTCAGCAGGAGGTGGAAACGCCGATCGCGCGGCTGCTGGTGAAAGGCGAACTGCGGGATGGGGACACGGTGACGGTGGATACGAAGAACGAGCAACTCGTGGTGGTCCCTGCCGCGGGACCCGGCCGCGCCTGAGCCGGCCGCGGCGTCTACCCGATCGCGATGGCTCCCCCTTGCGCGTCGGTGTTGCTGCCGCTCATCTGGCGTTTGTCGACCTTCCACTCGGCCGGGGAAATATCCATGGTATGCCCCCTGACGGTGATGAAATTGGCCTGCTTCACCACGACATAATTGGGTGCCTTCATCTCGACGTGAAGAATCACCGTGCCGGATTCCGTGTGCGTCAGCTTCAAGCCGGTCGGTGATTTGAGCAGCTCCAGCGCCCGCCGCTCGTTGAACGCCATGGTACTGTCCACCATTTTGGAGGTCATCCGTCCCTGATCGTCGAACGTGACGAAGTTGACGAGAGGTGGGCCCTCCGGTTTTCGCAGTTTCACGGCCAGTTGAGGAATCCCCTCGACCTCGACCGTTCCGTCGGTATTGCGGTAGACGTTTGAACCGATTTCCAGATCCATGCCTTCCCTGTCCTCCTGCATCCTGCCTACGGTTTTTTAATACGATTTAAAATCAGCGCGACGCAGCCGGCCAGCAGCCCTCCGCCGGCGATGGCCGTGAGCAGCTCGGCCAGTTTGACTTCCCACAAAGGTCCCTGCGCCTGCAGCACCTCGCGGATGCCCCCCTGGAGCATGACCACGGACAAGGCCATCACCGACCCGACGATGAACCACCAGGCAAAGACTCTGAACGATTCCATGCGCCTGTCCTTTCATGGCAGGCCGCCCTGCCGATCGAGGCTCCGGTATTGAATGGCTTCCGCGACATGCGCGGACTCGATGGTGTCAGAGTCTGCCAGATCAGCGATGGTGCGCGCAACCCGCAAAATACGCCCGTAGGCTCGCGCGGACAGCCCCAATCGCGTCATAGCCTGCTCCAGCAGATCCTTGGCAGAATCGCGAATGACACAGTACTTCTTGATGTGGCGGGGCTTGAGCTGGGCGTTACAATAGAGCCGCTCCTGCCGGTACCGGGCGATCTGCCGCCTCCGGGCCGCGGTCACACGGGCCCGGATCGTCGCGGAAGATTCCTGCTGTCCTTCCCTACCCAATTCCCGCACCGGCACCGGCGGCACATCGAGGTGGATATCCAGCCGATCCAGCAGCGGGCCGGACAGGCGCGCCCGGTACCGGCGGATCTGATGGGGCGTGCAGCGGCATTCCCTCGTGCGGTCCCCGTAATAGCCGCAGGGGCAGGGGTTCATCGCCGCGACGAGCGTGAACCGGGCTGGATACCGGATGGACGCGCTGGCGCGGGTGACCGTCACCGTCCCGTCTTCCAGAGGCTGGCGAAGGCCCTCTAGGACATGGCGCTTGAACTCGGGGATCTCATCGAGAAACAGGACTCCATGATGGGCCAGCGAGACCTCGCCGGGACGTGGGATCGCACCGCCGCCGACAAGACCGGCATCGGAAATCCCATGGTGCGGGGCGCGGAAGGGTCTGGTCACCAGCAAGGGTGCGCCGCCCAGCAGCAACCCGGCCACGCTGTGCACGCGGGTGGCGTCAATAGCCTCTTCCGGCTCCATCGGAGGGAGAATCCCAGGCAGGCGTTTCGCCAGCATGGTCTTGCCGGCTCCCGGCGGACCAATCATGAGAATGTTGTGCCCGCCGGCGGCCGCCACTTCGAGCGCCCGCTTGGCATATTCCTGGCCTTTGACGTCGCTGAAATCCTCATCCTCCGCCTGGGGCGCCGAAAATAACTGTTGCCGATCGATTGTCACCGCGTGAATCGAATGCGCGCCGCGCAGAAACTCTACGGCTTCGGTCAGCGTCCGTACCGGATAGACGTCCACCTGCTCGACGACGGCGGCTTCAGCGGCGTTCTCAGCAGGCAGAATGAGCGGATGGGCCTTTCGGCAGGCAAGCCCGATGGAGAGGGCACCGGCGATGGGCTTGACGCGTCCGTCCAGCGACAGCTCGCCGACCAGCACGCGGTCCCTCACGGAGTCCGCAGGCAGGACATCCTGGGCGACCAGAATGCCAATCGCGATAGCTAAATCCAGCCCGGCTCCTTCCTTCTTGAGGTCAGCAGGCGCCAGATTGACGGTAATCTTCTTGACCGGAAAATTGAACCCTGTGTTTTTGAGCGCTGCGCGGACCCGGTCGCGACTCTCGCGCACCGTCGCGTCCGGCAGCCCCACGACTGAAAACTGAGGTAGCCCGCCGGCAATATCCACCTCCACTTCGATTAAGTGGGCATCCAGACCAACAAGCGCAGCACTGAGCACTCTGGCTAACACAAAGGAGTCCTCATGATCTGTCCAGACCAAAAATTGGTGGGATTATAGGAGGGTGTTCCGGGTTTTGCAATAAGTGATGAGAACGGGGGGGACTGGTAAATAAAAAAAGGTCTCCTGACTCAAGGATGAATCAGGAGGCCTTCTTCCACAAACGTTAGCGTTTCTTCGTGCCGAATCTCTCTTCGTCCACGAATTGGCGTTCTCTTAGAGTATTCCTTCTGTTGGCATATTCACGCTCTTCGTAGAGACGTCCAAGTTTCCGCATGTGCTCATGTTCTTCACCAAGACGTGCTATTCTGCGCACGATATCGTCCTCCACGGCAGCCTGCTGCGCCAGCTTCACTCTAGCTTCAGTGTCGGCAAGCGCTTTCGCGACCTGCTTGCGAGCCTCCTCCAGTTGAGCCTCAGTGGCACCGGCATCACGCAGCTTGGTGAGGTATTGGTCGCCCGTCTTTGAAACTCGTTGAACGAGCTTATCGCCGGACCTGTCAACCTTGGCAAGCTCTCGCGCCTGTGCGCGGATGATTCGAGCGTTCTGAATTAGCGCGGCCTTGGCAATTTTCGCCTGCTCAATTTCTTTTGCGCGTTTCACCTCGGCTTCTCGGGTTTCTGCGGCACGCGCAAGGTCGGCTTCGAGCTTGGCCTTGGCCTTGGCGAGATCGTCGATGTCTCCCTCCTCAATATTCCTCAGCGCCTTCTCGTACTCCCTTTGTGCATTCGCTCTGCGCTCAGCCTCTTCTTTCAGAGCAGCCTGAATTCTCTTCTGCTCCTCAGCATCAGCACTCCGGAGACGCTTTTCATACTCAGACTCTGCCTTGGCGAATGCCCGATCTTCTTGCCTGTCAATCTTTGCGATAAACTGGTTAAATTGTTCAAAAAGCTGAGCAAGAATCTTTATAAACCACTCCCCTATAGAACTTGGCGGAGGTGGCGGGGGCGGAGGAGGGGGCGGAGGAGGCGGAGGTGGCGGGGGCGGAGGGGGGGGCGGAGGCGGGGGGGGGGGCGGGGGGGGCGGGGGCGGAGGGGGGGGGGGGGGGGGGGGAGGGGGGGGGGGAGG
>Ga0247727_10001901_pt1 | contig 48472 bp, 43 predicted proteins | sample WisWelCaveWW1625_FD_202498 | JGI IMG/M metagenome (GOLD analysis project Ga0247727, IMG submission 202498) | Biofilm microbial communities from Wishing Well Cave, Virginia, United States - WW16-25 | ecosystem: Environmental > Aquatic > Deep subsurface > Groundwater > Cave microbial mat | place...
CCCGGATTATTCATGGCTCCACACAAGCCCGACGCGCAAGCGAGTGGTGGCAAACGACTTTCCCTCGCTTGCACGTCGGGCTTGTGTGGCGCACACTGCGCGGATTTTCCAGGGCCATGAATAATCCGGGTTAATTGTCCGGCGGATTCGGCGGTAGACCAAGAGAGGGGCAATGCTTGTATGGATTCGGTGAACCCTGATCTCCGAACCCTGAACCCTGAACCCCAAACCCTGAACCCTGACCTGCTCGATCGCTGTGCTGCTGTCGAGTTGCTGGTGTTGGACGTGGATGGCGTGCTCACGGACGGCGGCATCTGGGTGGACGATAACGGCGTTGAGACAAAGCAGTTTCACGTGCGCGACGGGGCGGGAATCGCATACTGGCTGAAGTTGGGAAAGCGCGTGGCGATCATCAGCGGGCGAAGATGTCGGGCGGTAGATCATCGGGCCGCGGAGTTGGGTATCGAGCGCGTCTATCAAGGGCGGCTCGACAAGCGGCCCGCGCTCGAGGAAGTGCTCCGGCTTGAGAAATTGTCGCCGGCTCAGGCGTGTGTCCTCGGTGACGATCTGGCGGACGTGCCCGCGTTTCGCATTGCGGGTGTCGCTGTGGCCGTGGCCGACGCGGCGGCGGAAGCGAAAGCGGCCGCCCATCACGTGACGAAGTTGCCGGGCGGGCGCGGCGCGGTTCGCGAGGTGATCGAATGGCTGTTGCGTGCCCAAAATCGATGGTCAGAGGTTGTGAAACGGTACGTCGGGAGTTGAGTCTACGGTGTTGAAACGTCTTGTGGTCAGCCTGGTTGCCCTGAGCGTCCTGCTCACCTGCTACATGGTGTACGTGCGCCTGTTCGGTTACATCCCCCATCTCACACCGCTCGAAGTCGGGCTCCTTCCGCCGGGGGCCGGCAGCAAGTCTGCATGGGAGACGAGCGAAACCGGCCAATCCAATCGTGCCCGCGACATCGCACGGCAAGTTTTCGGTCCCGATTCCTGGCAGGCCCAGGACGACGTGGTCGCGCTCTATTGGCTACACAACGGCGTCATCATTTTCATCAAGGATTATGAACGGCAAAGCCCGCAGGCATGGCGGCTCGTGCCGTTCAGCCTCGTCTATCAAGACCAGCCCAAGACGCCAGGTGACCCGCCGCAGATTGTCACGATGGAGGGCAAAGAGGCGGTGCTGGAATTTGATCGGCCCGTCGATTTGATCCACATGACCGGTGCCAAGCCGATCGGTGGCAAGATCACCGGTGCGGTTCAAATCCAGTGCGACCGCGGCACGCCCGATCCGATCGATGACATCGTTGCCTACATGGACAGCCTGGAATTTCTCGACGCCGAGAAAAAGATCTGGACCGCATCGCCCGTGCGGCTCGTTTCGTCTGAGACGGTGATGACCGGCACGGGCGGCGAGATCCATTTGTATCTCGACGATTCGCAAAAGAAGTCGCGCGACGTGCCGCTGTTCCAGGGTGTGCGCGATTTTGTGTTGTTTCGCGATGTGCGAATCAACATGCTGGCCGGCGGCGACCACGCCATGCCCGGCGCCGCTCGCGGTTCACGCCAGGAGGCCGCCAGGAAACAGAAGCCCAAGACGCCGGTCACGATCACGTGCAACGGCCCGTTCGTTTACACCATCGAGGAGGCACTAGGGCAGTTCTCCGACACGGTCATGATGATTCGCCAAACCGGCGACTCGCAATACGACCGGCTCTTTTGCGACACGCTCGATATTCTGTTCGAGAAGCTTAAGGCCGGCGAAGTGCCCGAAGCCGACCGATCGCCCGGCGGCATGCAACTTCAATATCGCAGGGCACACGCCACGGGCCAGACCGTTCGCGTCGTGTCCGACGGTCAATCTGTCGAGGCCGTCGGTGCGGAATTGGAGCACGACGCACTCACGGGACAGACTATTTTGCGCGGCGATCCGGACGTTCTCGCGACTCGCGGCGGCGACGTCTTGCGCGGCCGGGAACTCCGGTTTGAATCCACCGAAAAGGGCCAGCCCGGCGCGGAAGTCGTTGGTGCCGGGAGCCTGGAATCGCGCATCGCCGAAACCGGCGATATCAAAATGTCGGCCCAGTGGACTGAATGGGCGCGGCTCGAACAGCACGGCGACCAGGGGCCACAGCAGGTATTGACGCTCCAGGGAGCGGTCGAGGTGGACCAACCGGGCCGCGGCACGGTCAACGCGAATCGTGTCAAGGTGTGGCTCACGCCGAGCAAACTTGAGAACCCAGTACGAACTGGCCAGGCGGCGACTGACGGTTCGAAATTACAACCATCGCGAATCGAGGGCATCGGAAACGTGGTCGCTCGATCGCCGCAGTTCATTCTGGAAGCTCCCGGCAGAATCGACATGACGTTCGAGGATGTGCCGCCCACGGGCGCCTCGCCACCGGGCAACAACTCGCCCTTGGCCCGGCCGGGTTCCGAAGGCCCGGGCAAGAATGGCCGAGGCCGGAGCGCCGCGGCTACGTTACCATCGTCGCTCGCCGGCACAGAGCCGGGTGCAAATGCTTCGGCGGACTTTGTCACGAAAATCCCGGCGCACGTTCGGGCCGAGCAGATCCGAATCCGGGCACTGCGCGTGGGCAGCCGCACTGAAATCGCCGAGGCGTGGAGCGAAGGCAACGTGAACTTGGATCAGCCGCCCGACGGCAAGGAGACCGATGCCGTCGTCGTGCGCGGCGATTCGCTGTACCTGAAACGAGTGGAAGGCAAGAGCCACCTCGAAGTCACCGGCCGGCCCGCTCACGTTGAATTGAACGACCTGAAAGTGGATGGAGCCAACGTCGGCATCGACCAGCCCACCGGCGTGGCATGGGTCGAAGGCAAGGGGTCGATGGTCATCCTTTCCGAAACTTCGTTTGACGGCAAGAAACAAGAATCACCCACCGAGATGACGATCACGTGGGGTGCAAACATGTTCTTTAATGGCGAGGTGGCCGAGTTCGGCGGCGGGGTAGATGCACAGCAAGGCACGAGTCAGCTTGGCTGCCAACGACTCGAGGCGTTCCTGACCGAACGCATGGACATCTCGGCCCCGCGCCAGAAAGTCAAGAACGCCGCGCAAATCAAAAAACTCATCTGCACCGATACCGTGTCGCTCGACAACACTGAAATGCAAGGCGACCGGCTCATCAAGCACGATCACCTGGAGGCCCAGAAGCTGGAGTTCACCAACCTCACGGGCAAAATTTTCGCCTCGGGCCCCGGCATCGTACGGTCCTACACTCGCGGCCAATCGGCAATGATGCCTGCTCCCGGAAACGCCGCCGCAAACGCCAAAGCAAAGAAAGACGACGACCAACTCTTCCTGACCGAGATTCACTATTCCGACCGCATGGAAGGCGAGCGAAACCAGCAAATCGGGAAGTTCTTCGGACACGTCGAAGTGATTCGCTGCCCGGTGATCGACCAGCATCAAAAGATCGATCCCGACAAGCCCTCGCCTAACCTCATGCGACTGGCGTGCGAATATCTCGAAATGGCGAGCAAACGCGGACCGGACGACCGGCCCTACAATGAAATGATCGGCACCGGCAATGTCGATGTCGACTCAAACGGCATGTTCAGCGGGCGAAGCGATCGCATCTCGTACAATCAACTGCACGACCGCATCATTCTCGAATCGCGACCGGGAACTTACTCGACCCTTTATCGGCAGCCGCAACGCGGAGCACGCTGGGACGAATTTCGCGCGTTCAAGATTTTCTACAACCTCCGCACGACCGACGTAAAGGTCGAGGGCGCCGTCATGTTCGATCTACAAGAGCGCGAGGCCGATCAGCGAAATTTGCAACGTGCGCCGACAAAGAAGTGAACTTCCTTGCGCGTGGCGATGGCTTCGTAATCCTTCTCTTTTTGGACACTTCCAACATCGCCGGTCACAGTACTCGCCGCTGCTCGGCCTCCAAGCCGCGAGTGATAAAGTCGGTCACGCGCGGTGCCATGTGATTGAAGTATTGCCAACTGTGCCCGCCGGCCGAGGTGGTGAAATCGTGGTCGTAGACAATTCCGAGGGCCCTGAGTTTTTCATGAAGACGCTGATTGCCGTCCATCCATTGCCGGTCGGTCGGATCGATGACGAACAGCATGCGCCGCGGCCAGTTCAGCGGGTGAACGTAGAGCGGCGCGGTGTCTTGACGAGCAGCCTCCTTGTCTACGTACATTGCATCGATCGTCGTGCCTTGCCCGTACAGGTTCTGAAAGTCAATTGCGGCGGAGACTGCCGCGACGACTGGGAACTTGGCCGCATTCTTCATCGCAAGCCGGAGTGCCCCTTGCCCGCCCATGCTGATGCCCGTTAACGCAATTCTCGGCGGCTCGACACCCCAGCGCTGGGCGATGAACGGCAACACATTTTGAAGAAGATGCCGTTCCGCCGTGAGCTTCTCGTCGAATTCCGTGCAAATTCGGTTCGTCCACCACGATCGCTTTCCGTGCGGACACATGGCTCGCAGGCCGCGACTTTCCAGCAGCTCGGTCCATGTCTCATTTCCGGCAAGCGTCTCCATCCCAACCCCGTGCAGGTGCAAAACCACGAACGGACTGGCTTGCATCGGTTCGAATACATCGCACTGCTTCCCGCACACTTCGATCGATTGCCAGCCCTTCGTTTCTGTCGCACTCACTTGGTTTCTCCTTGTTCGTCACGAGTCTAACCACTCACAACCCGCGTGGCGAACCCAGTCGAACGCCAATAGAATGGGGCAGCCGAGTATTCAGACTAGAATCCAAACAAGCGTAGATTTGCTCCCTCGCCCCTGTACTCAGGGGAGAGGGAACACCAGCTCGCACCGGTCGCTTGTTTGAGGACTAGAACCGCGTCATCCAAGACTGACCCGAGCGACTTGAACAACCGGGACAATCAAACATGCGATGTACAACCGAAGGCACCGAACGGCGACCGACGGATTTTGAGTTTCGACGCATCGAATTGAGCCTCGCGACCGGTGAATATCACACTCGCTGGCAACCGTGCAGCGACGTGGAGGATTTCTTGGGCGGGATCGGACGCGGATTCAAGTTTCTGCAGCCGCTTCAGGTCACCGATCCGTTCGCGCCGGACAGTCCGATCCTGATCAACGTCGGCGTCTTGACCGGTTCCGAAATAATGACCGGCCTGCGAGTCTACTTCCACGGTTATAGCCCGCTGAAACGCACACACAAGAATCGGCCGCTGGCGATGTGGTCGGCCGGCAGCGACAAGTTCGGCGTGAAATTGCGCGGGGCCGGCGTCGATGATCTCGTGATTCGCGGCCGGTGCGAGCGGCCGAGCGTCCTCGTGATTCGGCACACGGCCGATGGGCCTGACATCGAGTTGGCCGACGGCGGCAAGCTGACAGGACTTACGACCAGTGCGAAGATTTTTCGATTGGCCGAGCAATACGACGAGGCCCACTTCGCCGTGATCGGTCCGACTGGCGAACACTTCGAGAACAATTATTTCGCAGGCATCGCGCTTTCGACTCAGAACATGCTGCGTCAGCGCGAGCCGAAGATGCGCTGGTGTGGCCGCGGCGGGTTCGGGGCCGTGCTCGGATCGAAAAACGTGCTCGCCATCGTGGCACAGGGTCCCGACCCGGACTGGAAATCCAGCAAGACCATGACGGCGGTGAACCAGGAAATTGCACGCGGGCCGGGCAGCCGAAAATTCCGCGACCCGGACAAGGCGGATGGGGCAGGGGGCACCTGGTCGAATTACGTGCCGCTGCAAGACGTGCACGTCGTGCCGCAGTACAATTTTCGCCCGCGCGACGAGGCACCCGTGCAAGTGTTCCGGGAAACTGTCGAAAAGACCTGGCCTGTCATCGACGAGAGTTGTTTCAAGTGCGGGATCGCGTGCTGGAAAAACCTGTCCGAGCCTGCCGGTCCTCCCACAAACGGTGGAAAGCTCAAAGCTGGAAAATTCCTGGCTAAAATCGATTACGAGCCGCTCAACATGCTCGGCAACAACTGCGGCGTAAATGAGGCCGCACCCACTTGGAAACTGATCGCCGAGTGCGACGAGTTGGGTTTCGATTCGATCTCTTGCGGCGTCGTGCTGAGTTACGTGATGGAATACAACGAACGGCATCCGAACCGCACGATCGGCGGCGGCCTGCGTTATGGTGACGCCGATGGCATGTTGCGGCTGATGCACTCAATCGCCGCCGGCCATGAACCGGACATCGGCAAGGGAACTCGGATACTAAGCGAAAAACTCGACGAAACTTCTTTCGCCCACCACGTGAAGGGCGTCGAATTGCCCGCGTATCTGCCCGACACAAATCCCGGCTACCCGTGGGCAATCGCCGGCGGTCACATGTCGATGCGAACTTTTCTCTTGCTGCTCATGGAAGGCAAGACCGATTTGGATTACTGGGAAAACGCGATTGTCGAACGCGGCCTGTACACGGTCCGCGACGACATGGACGGGCTGTGCAAGTTCTCCGGGCTGGGCGACCCGAAGGTGATCGACGGAATACGCGAGAGCACCGGCGTGCAACTCAGCGCGGAAGAACTCAAACTGGCCGTCGAACGCACCTACTTGCGAGCCTATGCAATCGAGCGGGCCGCGGGCTGCGACGAACACGATTACGCGCTGCCGGCACAGACGTACGAACCTAACCCGTGGGTCAAGCTGCCGCAGTTCGTCACGCGCGAATTCTTCAACGCGCTGCGAGACCGTGTAAACCGCCGCTTCGACGCCCGCGTGGAACAACTTGGCGTGGGAAAACCGTGACCATTGGAGCACTCGATTGATCACCAGTTCTTGGCCCGAATCACTGCTCGCCGCCGCAGCACTTTCCAGCACAATCGTCTTGCTGGGCGCCACCTACTTGCTGATTCTGCGCACGCCGAAAGCTCAATTCAGTCTTCGGTTCCTCGTGCTCACGATTGGTTGCATCGCCGTGGCACTAGGACTCTGGACCGCCGTGCTCCGAACCGTGGCGATCGCACCGACAACACAACACGATGACCCGCCAACGCCGATCACCCCCACGCTTCGCGACAAGTCACCCGAAATGCCCGGTTGGACCGAACCCATGGACGGCCCATATGTGCCTCAGCCGCTCGAGCGCCGCCCCCCTCCGTCATCTGGAGATGAGCCCCAACCGCCACCATAGGGATGTGGTCCGAATCAACTTCCCGGCACGGGGGCAGAAAAATCTTTTGAATCTGTGTCCGGTTTTTCCTCGAATTCGCAATTATGTTCTTTAGACGGCGATCCCTGCGCGCCGAGCTCGCTCACAGTGGGTCGTCATTTTTGCGCCATTGGGAGGAGCTGCAATGTATCCACTGATCGAGCAATGCCTTGCAGGCGACGAGCATGCCTGGGACAAATTGCGGCACGTCTACGATCACTTCGCGGGCCAGCCAATTCGCCGGCTGGTTCAAAGTGCGGGATTTGATGCGAACGAGGCCGATGATGTCGCATGCGATGTGTTTGAACAGTTTTGGATCAACGACCATCGGAAACTACGAACATTTGGCGGATCAACGGACGCCGAGTTGCACAATTGGCTGGTTCACTCGGCAATCAATCTGGCCCGTAACTACATCAAGCGTCTCTGGCGGGCCAGGAAGCGAGAGCGCGCTAGACGAAAGTCCGTTCCGCGGCCACGACGCGACGGGCCAACCGAACGCGAGGTCACGACGTTCTTGACCGACTTGGAAAAAGTGCTCTCGATGGACAAGGTAAGTCGCCTTCGTGAACTGGCGGGGCTGGACAGTTCTCCGCCTGAATCCGACCGCGACGGTGCGGCACGAGACGCCTAGTCCTCTCGCACGCGCCAGCGACACGACAAGGAGCTATTCGACAAAGTCCGCGAACAACTTGGCAGCGCGAAACGCCCGGCGAAAAAGCCTCCGACGCCGCTCCCGACTCCCGACGACCGACTCCCGACGACCGACTCCCGACTACCGATTCCCGACTACCGATTCCCGACTCCAGACTCCCGACTACCGATTCCCGACTCCCGACTACCGACTGCCGATTCCCGATTCCCGACGACCGAGAAGAGCGTCCGATTGACGAAGGGGCAGAAAAAAAATGAAAATCTCGCCAGATTTTTTGGCGGCGCTACCCCCTTAAAGTTGTCTTTATATGTGACAGCCAAACACGGACCGGGCCAGAGTCGAGGATTGAGCACCTGGAGTCGGCATCATGGCCCGCATTTCACCTGCAGTCTGTCTTGGCATCCTTCTGCCGCTCTTCGAGTTCGGCTGCGCCGGGCCTGCCGGTTCCGCGGGTGAAACCACCGCCACGAATCACCGATCAGCAAAGTCCGGTCAGTCACCAGCGACCCTGCTCGTCACGTCGGCCAAGAGCGTCGAACTAGGAATTGTCCCGCAAGCAGGCCGCGAACAAGAGACCTTTTCCATTTCCAACGCTGGCTCGAATGTCGTCGAAATCGCCAAGGTTGAAACGAGTTGCGATTGCCTGGACGTCGAATTGTCGCGTCGGATTGCCAAGCCGGGCGAGAAGTTGCTCGGGGTCGTGAAGCTGGATCTGGCGAAAGAGCCCGGCTTCACTGGCAATCTGGCCATTGAGGTAAAGGGTCTCGCCAAGACTGGCGAGCTTGCGTTTTCGGTTTCTGTCCTTGTCACAATTCGTCCGCCAGCGGAATTCGAGCGGACTCGAACGGAGGATTCCCCATGACATCGTCTACGCGCGCGTGGGTATTTGGGCTGCTCGCCTGTGGGCTTGTTGTTTGGACCGCATTCGTCGCTTACGGTGCGATCTCGTCGGAAAGCAGCATTCGACCGCTCTCCGCGGGAGAAATGCGACTCGCCATTGGAGCGTATTGGCAAATCGAAGGATTCGACTGCTACAGTTACGGCTACTCCGGCTGCACGCCGAACGAGCCCGACTGTTCGCTGAACGGCTGCACGCAGTGTCCAAACTCGATCATCTACGGCTACCTCTGTGCCGGCGGCGGGGCGACGTGCAATCCCGCGCCGTCGGTCTCTTGTGGCAATCAGACGACGTACCCGTGTGAGTTCCCGGAGGATTGCTGCGACGAACCGTGCATGCCGACGTGTGACCTTACGAGTCCGACGGTCGGCACCGGCGGCTGCGGTGACGTCCCGCAATGTACGTCATGAAAACCTTGGAGTGCGGCGGCTCGACGCCGCTTTGGATTTCGGTGGTTCCGCGCGTCTCCAGCCAAAGCGGCGTCAAGCCGCCGCAGTCCAAAACAGCCGAACGTGTGAAACAGCGTGCCTTGAGGTCAAATATGCACGATGCCCGAACAGGCCGACGCTCTCTAGCATTTGCCGCGATCCTCGCCGCGCTGGCGAGTCCGGCTGCGCGGGCCGACGACTTAGCCGAGCCGCAACTGGCCCAGGCTATCGCGGAGAAGTTCTGGGACGGCTTCGACCGCATCAACGACGTCGAACTCAAGTTTCGCTCGACGATGAAGCCGGCGAAGGCGAAAGAGGGCGAAGCGGGTCACCGCTGGGACAAGGGCTACTACGCCTACAAGCGGGGCGGATTCGAATTTCTTCAGTACGAGGAAACGGAATTCATAGGGGGCCAGGCGACCGGTCCCGTGGCGTGGACGTACATCCTGACACCCAAAAATCTGCGCGGCTGGCGCGACGATCCGGAGACGGGCAACCGCCAGGGCGCGATCCGACCGCCCAACATCATGAACTTCCGCTTGCCGTGGACCCCGGACAATTTTCTCAAGGTCGCATACCACCACACGAAAACCCGAGGCTACATCGCCACCGGTCGTTACGTCGTGCGCCTGCGCGAGGGCAAATCCGGCAACCCGCAACTCATCGCGCCCGTTACGCCGGCCAAGGACGCCAATGACAAGCGCACCTCAGCCGACGCACACAAGGAAAAACACGCTCCGCCACCCGTCTACGTCTTCACGCTCGCCCGCGACCACGGCATGAGCCCCGTCAAGGTCGAGCGATATCAGAACAACATCAAAGAGGTCGAAACGTCGGTCGAACTAGCCGAAGTAATTCCTGGCATCTGGCTGGCCGAACACGGCGTTTCGCGCCAGTTGCCGTACAAGAAGGGCGTGGAAGCGATCACCAGCGAATTCTGGCTCGAACCCGGCTCGCTCAAGATCAACACCGGCCTCAAAGCAAAACTCTTCGATGCCGAATTCCCGTCGGGGACGCGCGTCTGGGACGACGTCTCCAAACGGCAGTTTACGCAGGACTCAGGCGGTCGGGGGCGAGTGGAGCAATTGGCGGCCGTCAGCGCACGGTCGCAGGAATTAGCGCCGAGGCAGACAGAGTCCGCAGAGATGTGCGTTGTTGCCAATTCGTCGTCGGGCCGCGTAAAGTGGGTGCTTGCCAGCGCGATCGGAGTTTTTGGCATTTCGGTAACAGGTTGCGGGGTCTACCTGACTCGACGCGGTATTCCAACACGATTTCTGAGAAGCTGAGCAAGTTCGACTGTTCGAGACAGGGACTGTGCGGATGCAGGCCAATTGATTAAGAGGGTTCCCAGATGGCCCCGTTTCGGTTTGCGTTCATTGATCGGTTTGTTCGGCACAATGTTGCTTTTGGGGCGTCCGTTCTGGTTTTGCTACTGGTGCCTCCGGGCCTAAGCTTCTGGCTTTCTGAGAGATCGAACGCAGGCCCAAAACTGCAGCTTCCTTCGGCGCCGTTGCATTTGGGAAATGGAAGACCGAACGAAGTTAAGACAGGAGAGCTTGAACTGAAGAATGTCGGGTCGAGCGCGCTTGAATTCCGCATCTCCGCCTCATGTGGGTGCATGGAGCTAGACCCAGGTGAAGGCATGATCGCTGCAGGTAACGTTCAACGAGTTCGGGTAGGCGTGAAGTTGCCGAGTTACTTCAATTCGGGACGGAGCGTGCAACTTCGCGTCAGTACGAACGAACGTGACAGTGCGCCGAGGGAGTATTTGGTGCTAGCGGAATGCCCTGGTCCGGTGAACGTGCTCCCGATGGGTGTCAATTTTGGTACACTTCGCGAGAACGAGGTTTCAACGGCCTCAGTGAATCTTAGAGTCACAACTTCGGAGGGCCTGAGTAAGCTCGATCCCGAGCAGATGAGACTCAGGTGGAATTCCGAATGGTTACTCGTAACACGACACCGCGATGACCCGCGAGAACTTCAACTTCGGGCCTCGTTGTTAGAGGGTTTGCCGGAGGGTGATCTGTACGACACGATTGAGATTGACGTGGTGGGATCGGGCGGAGTGATCGGAGTACCTGTGTACGCCCGCGTGGTTCCCTCCGTTTACATCGCTCCCTCGACTGTGTTCTTGAGAGTCAATCCTGCAACGGGGCGCTTTGACGAGGCCCATGTCTTGGTATGGACCACCGATGACCGAACCGCCTTGGGTGCCCTACTTGCCGTTTCGGCTCCCGAAGGGATCACCGTGTCTGATGGAGTCGAAGGAAATGAGGCCCGAAGAAGGCTGCGCATCGGAGTGGCATCTGAACCGGTTTGGGGCCCAGACGGGCAGGTCGAGATCCGCGTCAAGTTTGAAGGTATTGACGATTCCGTTCCCATCAAGCTCACAAAGCCGTCAAAGGAGAGATCGACATGAACCGTAAAAAAGTGCTCGCGTTCGCATTTGGTTTCGCGTTCCCGTTCTCGGTGGCCGTGTACGCGCAGACGATCCTCATCTGTGGCGCGACTTGCGCCGCATCTAGCCCGTGCGATGCATGCAACGCTGGATTGCTGGATGACACAAGCTGTGCAAAGACGAAGGTGCGGTGTTACTTGTACAAATGCGATCCCAGTTCCGCACTTTTCAAGTTTTGCCAGAAGGATAAGGCACCTGGAGCACACCTCAGTTTTTGCATTCGCATGAACGACATTAACGTGACATGCTCGAATTGCATGTCGTGGCCGTGTGATTGTCTAAGTACGCCGAGTGGTGGTACCCAGTCTTGTTGGCTTTCCGGCCCACGAGCGGGTTCTCCGTGTGATTGTGGGACGAGCGGAACTCCAATCACTCAATTGACTCTGAAACAAGCGTGTCAACCTTACAACTAGCTGGTCGTTTACCATACGACAAGACACCCCTTGAGAGTCCATTGTGGGCTGGACTTGGCTAGAAAGGAGCGTCGGGTTTCTCAAAACAAGTTTCCCGCCTCGTCGAGAATTCTGCTGATGCAACCCTCCTCAAACAATCGACTTGATCTTCGCTTCACCCTGTCAAGGTTGATGCTGTTCGTCGCCGCATGCGCCGGCATTTCTTGGCTTCTGGTTGACTTGAAACGCTTGGCGATGGTGATCTTCTTGGGACCGCTGGCGATCGCCGCAGCGCTGACGCCTGTAGGCATCGTTATCGGAGCGATCCTGCTGTTCGACTTGTGCGGTCCTTTCGCAGACTGGGGCCGACGACAAGTGAGGAGGCTGAGCGGTCGTACTTGACGCGTGACCAATGTGCACTTGGAGTAGCGACGCTCATGAGAGGAGTGATTTAGACATTCAGACATTCCGCGGCGCACCTTCGGGAATTCTTTTCACATGTTGAAGCTGTCGCTTTTAAGTCTGGCAGTTGCGTTTTGTGGCGCGGTCGGTTTGGATGATCAAAGTCGGCTTCGGCAAATTACTGACAACATCCGGCAAAACGAGGCTTTGTACGACGACCTTGAAGTCGTGTGGGAATTTCGCTACCGAAAGCTGAATCCGAAGAGGCCAGACCCACGAATGATAATCTCCAGCGAGGCGGGTGGCAGAAGCGTAAGTCAAGGACGCTTTTTTTACGTCGACATCGAGGGAGAAAACCTCGATTTCGACGGACAACAAAGAAGCATCGCCAGGCGCCGGGGCTTCGACGGCGCGACGACCCGTTTGGTAGAGAGGAAGGCGCTAGCCAACGTCATCAAGGGACGCGAAGAAGACAGTCAGGCGTTTCATCCGCATAGAATCCCTTTCAGACGTGAGTTCATGATGGTTCCGCTATCAACGTACGTCCGGGGCGCTGAGGCGATCAAGGCTCACCCAAGCGGACATGTTGACGCGGGCGTAATCATGAGAGTGTCGTACAAAGGGGAAGACGAGGTCGCTGGATTGATGTGCCAGAAGATTGGAATTGAGCGTCTTCTTGAAACTGAAGGAGGACCGGTTAAAAGCGGTGAAAACGTGGTCTGGCTTGCTCAAGAGCGCAACTTTCTGCCGGTTAAAACGGACGGCTACTACTTCCGAGCCTCCGTCGATCTTCCCATCAGCGAATGCGTCCTGAGCGACCTGCGGGAGATTGATCCTGGCGTATGGTTTCCGTTTCACGCAGTTCTAACCGTCTACGACGAAGTCTCGCTCAGGGAGGATAACGCCGTGATGCTGGCTTGGCAGGATGAGTATGAGATCGAGAAGGTGTCCCTACATCCGAATTATGACATTAGCTTGTTCAGGGACATCGAGATCCCCAGGGGAATTCCAGTGTATGGGGTCGAACACGGAGATGAAGGGCAGAAAGTCGTACGCGGAACGGTGGTGGCTGAACCGCAGAATGCGCTTCCAGCCGCTGCTTTGCCGGCAGGCACTTCAGGTCGCGGCGCGCTCTTCTGGACTGCAATGTCTCTTGCGGCAATCCTGACCGTCGGAGTGACTGCATTATTGTTGATTCTGAGTCGCTCTCGTAAGCCGACCGCGTGAACCTTTTTCAGCGTCACTTGTGCGAGACCGGAGATTCATGCGAACAAAGGGCATACTTGTGTGTCTGGCGCTCGTGACGCCCACACTCGGTTGTGCGCGGCGATTCGTTGAGTCGGGAGTGGCGGCGCACGATGTGGTAGATCAATTCGTCAGCGCGCCACCGATACTCACGTCGGAGACGGGCGGACATCGCCAGACAAGTCTGAAGTTTCGCTTACCGAATCAGCGGACTTCCCCAATGGTGTTGGCGCTTGTGGACAAGAATTGTGGGTGCCAAGAGGTAAAGTTCCCAGAGCAGCCGATCGCCGGCGGCAATTTCGCCGAGATTGACGTGGTGGTTGATCCGCCCGCGGGGGCGCAAACGAAGAGCTACCGCGCGACCGTGCAGCTATCCTGGGGCGCGGAGAGTGAACTCGTGACCCTCGGCGCTGAAGTGCAGGTCCTACCTGTATGGGTTGCGGCTCCCGTCGAACTGGCACACGAATTCGTGTCGGAGGATTTCACCGAAGCCTCGCTCGTGCTGAAACAGCGCGTGCGAAGTGACACGGAACCGATCGCGTCAATACCGGAATTTTTTGAATTGCCGCCGGAGGTGGAGCTGGTTTCGCTGGAGCACGGGGGAGAGGAGAGGTTGAAGGTTGAGGGTCGAGAGTCGACGGCGGAAGACGCGGGGGTCGAGAGGAGAGGGTCGAGCGTCGAGAGCCAGAATAGTCCGACCGGTGATATTTGGGAGTTCGAGTGGCGGGCGGCGCTGCGGCTAAAACGGACGGAGCGGGTGGGGGATGGGGTTGTTGGGCTGTTCTCCGTTCGTTGCGGCGAGGACGAATGGTCGCAACTGCAAATTCCGGTGCGGCTGCGCGTGGTGGCGGCGGTGCAAGCGAGTCCGGGGCACACGTATTTCGGCCGTGTGCGGGCGGGAGAAGAGCGACGGCGCACGGTGCTGCTGCGGTCGCGCGACCAGCAGTGATTCGAAATCACTGAGTCAGATTGCAGTTCGGCGGCGTTCACGGTCCAGCGCGCGAGCGAGGGCGAAAAGACGCTGCACCTGTTTCACATCGTGTTTCGCGGCGATCAGGACGGAACGCACGTCGCGCAAGTCCGCGTGAAGACGACGCACCCGCAGTGTCCGGAAGTGATCGTTTCGGTGGAGGGGAGCGTGGCGGGAACGGCGGAGGGGAGTTGAGGGATGAGGGTTGAGAGTTGAGGGTTGAGGGGTGAGGGTTGAGGGAGAAGAGAGGATAGAAGATAGAGGATCGAGGCGGACCGAGGATCGATGAATGGCAAGCGTTGTCCTGATTACGTTGTTTTGCTGCTTGAGCGACGATGCGGCTGATCGTGACGTGTCGTGTGGCGTTGGGGCCGCGTTTTTGTTGCTGGAGCGATTGGGTGCCGCGCGGCCGCTCAACGAGATCGAGGCCGCGTCACCGGTTTCGCCGAACGAGCCAATGTCGCTTGCCGACCTCGAACAGATGTTTCAGCGGCTGGGCTTTTCCGCCACGGGCTATCGCATGCCGCTCGAGCGATTGGACCGGCCGGTGATTGCGTTTCGTCCGCATCCGCACGGCAAAGTTGGGCACTTCATCGTTGTGGAACCGATTGGGAAGGGGTCAGGAGTCGGCTATCAGAAGTTAGGAGTCGGCGCTGAACTCGCCCCACTCAACGCTCAACTTTCTTCTGGCCCTCAACCCCGGCGCGCCGGGACTCAGAAGCCCTCGACTCTCAACCCTCAACCATCTTCCGACTCTCAGCTTTTTCTCGTGATCGACCCGCTTGGCATGCCCACCAAGGTGTCAGGTGGGCAATTGCGGCAGGTCTGGGACGGGCGCGTGCTGGTCGTGCATTCGGCCGACGGGACCGGCACGGCTTCGGCGCTTGCGTGGCGTGGCATCGCGGCGATGCTATTGCTGGTCGCGGCTACGGCACTCGCCGGATCTGTCGCTTGGCTCGGCTGGCGACGGCTGCGATGGAATCGAATTGGACGGCCCGACGCGTGCCCAGCGGAGATGCTTTCGCATGATTAGCACACAAAAGAGCGACCGTCGCGAGGCCGAGGGCGTCGGGCCGGAACGGGCCGAGAACACTTCGGCCGCAAAGAGACGTCCTTTGCGAATCTCGCCTGTCGTCTTGGTCGCTCTGCTCGCATTCGTCGGGTTCGGTGTCTGCGCGTGGTGCGCCCAGCGATGGCTGCACTCAAGCCCGCCCACCGACATGGCCGGTGACGAACTGCACGATGGCGACCCAGTTCGTGTTAGCGTTCCGGCCTGGAAATCCACGCTGTTGTTGGCTGAAGGAACGCGATTCGACTTCGGCGAAGTGCCAGGCGGCGAGAAGCTCAGCCATACGTTTCCGGTGAAAAACGTCGGCCGGTCGCCCGTGCCGCTCGGCGAGCTGAAGATGACCTGCGCCTGCAACGCTTCCGTTGAGTTCGATCAGGAAGTGTGCCCGCCCGGTGAGAGTTGCGGCATTCGAGTGACGACCACGGCGGCCGGTTTCGGCCCGCAGTCGAAGTCGCTGCCGTTCGCCATTGCCGCGGACGATTCCACAGCGCCTGTGTTCAAACTGGAGCTTGCGTATCGAACGGCACGAACGAAACAGGTGACGTTCGTGCCGGCGCGAGTCGAATTCGGGCCGCTGTTTCCGTCGCACGAACCCGACACACGCGAAGTGCAATTGGTGCTGATCGGACCGCCCGACGAGCCGGCGCCGGAGGTCGAGAAGTTGACCTGTGACAATCCGGCCGTGCGTGTCGAGCTGGTCGCGCGTGAGATTCCCGATGTATCGCAACTCACGGCGCGGGCCGTCCCGGCGCAACGCGTTGTGTGCCGCGTTGCACTGCACGTGGACGCGAATCAACTGCCGGTCGGCCCGGTGCACGGGCACGTCACGGCGCGCACGTCGATCGGCGAGGCGAAGCTCGTCGTGCGCGGCGAAGTCAGTCGTGCGGTGACAGCGACGCCGGCCAGCGTGCTCGTGGAGCGAAATCGCACGTCCGCGAGCCGCCACGTCGTCCGGCTGCGGAGCGGCACCGAGCAGCCGATTGACATCGTGGAAGTCTGGTGCGGCGCGCCCGGAGTGACGTGCAGCGTGGAGCAAGGCAAGAGCGAATTGCACCTTGAAATCGCGACCACAGCCGAACTCGGCCCTGAGTCCGTCGCCGAGATCGTTGCTGAGGCAGGCGGCCGCAGAGAGCTGCTGCGCGTGCAACTTGTGGAGTTTTAGGCAGAGGCTCGCCCGTTTTGGAGTGCGGTGGCTCGACACCGCTTTGGATTTCTATGGCTTCGCTTCGCCGGGAAGTTCGGAACACCGAATACGCCGCAGTGGCAAGAATCAAAGCGGCGTCGAGCCGTCGCACTCCAAACGCGCTCACGCTCATCGAACTCATCGTCGTCATTGCCATCATCGGCCTCCTTGTGGCGATCGCGCTGCCCGCGATTGCTGCGGTCCGAGAAAGCGCGCGACGGGCCGAGTGTACCCATCATCTGAGGCAGATTGGCCTCGCACTCCAGCACTATGTCGCCGCCCATGAAGTGCTGCCGCCCGCGTACGGCATGATCGAAACGCTCGGAGTCCGCGGCATGCGGCCGAAATTCTTCGGTCCGCACCCGCACCTGCTGCCGTATCTGGAACAGTCCGAAGTGTACGCCGGGCTGAACTTCAGCGCGAGTCTCTTCAAGCTCGCCGACTCACAGTTCGAATACCCGGTCAACACGACGGCCAGCCGCGCATCGATCGCCGTGTTCCTGTGTCCGTCGGATGCACATAACTTCGTGAACGTGTTCAGTGGGCCGCCGGGGTTCAACAACTACCGGGCGAGCACGGGCCAAGGACCGAAGTGGTCGAGCGGACTCTTGTCGCCCGGCAAAGACGGGGCATTCGCGATGCTCGAATGCATCCGACCGCGCGACGTGACGGACGGCCTGAGCCACACGGCGGCGTTCAGCGAGAAGATCAAGGGTGACGGCGACAAGGCGTCATTCGACCTGCGCGGTGATTTCTTCTATATCGCACTTCCGCTCAGCGAGCCGCGCGACCATGAGTTTTCCACAGTCTGCACCGATCCGGCCGGTTCGCGCGCGAATCACTTTTCGCTGGGCGGCGCCAGTTGGCTCATCGCCGGCCCGGAGTACACCTGGTACAACCACCGTATGACGCCGAACAGCCGGGTCGCGGACTGTGCCGTTCCGAACACCTTTCCCGCGGTGGGCGCGTTCGCCGCCCGCAGTTTTCATCGCGCCGGCGTCAACGTGCTGCTGCTGGACGGCTCCACGCGGTTCGTGTCCGATTCGATTGACCTCAACACCTGGCGCGCCCTCGGCACTCGCGCTGGCGGCGAGCAACTTGCGGACGCCTCTTTTTAGACACGCCGTCCGCCACCGGCCTCATGGCGGTCGTGTAACGGCACTACTCAGAACCTCACTTGATTTGATACTGTGCGCACGGCGATTTCTCCTACGTCGGCCTGCCTGTGAACGAGCCACGATCCCATGAATTTGCCGACTTGTGCCGGGCTGTTCCCGGTGCGCGGCAAAGGCATTTTTCGTTGGACGGTTCCATTCGCTTCGTCGCTGATTCTGTTGAACTCGCACCATGGCGAGCTCTTGGAACTAGAGCCGGTGACGAACAATTCACCAGTGCAGGCCTTTGAGTACTTCCCTTGCTTCCGGTTCTACCGGCCGTTCGCCAACCGTTCTGAGGCGCGTTGATTTCGTATCCCGCGCGCGTCAAAATGCCTTTCGATTCAGGACCGATTCTAAGGAAGCCGGAAACTTGTTCGGAGAAATGAATGAACGTCAAGATGCCCGCGGTTGAGCAGGTGGAGGACTGGAAACGGCAGTGGACCGCGAAATACGTCCAGGTGGATGAGTCGCGGCCTGAGTTGAAACGATTCGCCGGCCGAACGGGTCGCGTCGTCACGGTGAACATGAGCGGCCGGGCATTGGTTCAATTCGACGATTTCGAAGGTTGGGGTTGGGGCCGGTTCGACATCGCCCTGCCGTTCTTGCGTCAAGTTGCCGCGCCGGCGCCGGTCGAGAAGGCCAAGGCCGAGAAACACGCGACCGCCGAAAAGACCAAGGTGGAAGGTGCAGCCGCCGGTGAACAAAAGCCTGCCGCCAAATTGTCGCCACTCGAAATGATGCGAGCCAAGGCAGCGGCGAAAAAGCCCAGTGAAGCCAGCGAGGCTACTCCATCGGCGGGCGGAGAAGAAACGAAGCCGGCCAAGAAATCGCCTCTGGAGATCATGCGCGAAAAGGCCGCGGCCAAACAAGCTGCGGAATCGGCCCCGACTACCGGTGACGCTTCAGCACCAACAACGGCACCGGCCACGAAATCTCCTCTTGAGATCATGCGAGAAAAGGCCGCCGCGAAAAAAGCCGCCGAAGGGTCGGCCGCCCCAGCACCTGACGCGCCAACCACCGGACCGGCCCCAGTCAAAAAGTCGCCCCTCGACATCATTCGCGAAAAGGCGGCCGCAAAGAAAAGCGAGCAACAGCCCGGCTCGTAGATTCCGTTACAGCGATATCGGGGCGACCTGGGTCAAGAACATCACGTGCGGCACATTCGCGCGGAAGAGCGACTGCAAGTCGATTTGCGCGTTGGCCCGGCTCGATGCACTGGCGCCCAAGAGCATTTCGAGGAAATCGAGCGGGCGCTTGTACTCAATCACTTGCGAATCGCTCACGCCGGCCAGCGACTCGGCCGCGGCGATCGCGTCTTCGAGGTAGCCGATTTCGTCGACCAGTCCGTTCGCCTTGGCCTCGCGCGCGGTGAAGATATCGCCCGTGGCCAGCGACTTCAGGCTTTCGAGATTCATCTTGCGTCCTTCGCACACGACTTGAAGAAATGTGTCGTAGGCGTCGCCGATGATCGCCTGCCAGCGGGTTCGCTCCTCATCCGTCATGGCGCGAAACGGAGAGCCGGCATCTTTCGGGCCGCCCGTCTTGATGACCTCCATGCGGATCTTCCAATCTTCCATGAGTCCGGCGAAATTCGGGAAGCTGGCGATGACGCCGATGGAGCCGGTCATCGTGGTTCGTTCGGCGAAGATTTTGTCGGCGGGGGCCGAGACATAGTATCCGCCCGAGGCCGCGAGGCCCTGCATCGAAACGACCACCGGCTTCGTGTTACCCGGCCCGCGGCAAAGCTCTTTCACTTTGCGATGAATGTGGTCGCTGGCGTTGATCGTGCCGCCGGGCGAATCGACCCTGAGCACCACGGCCTTGACGCGGTCGTCCTCCGCTGCGGCCTTGAGCTGACGCAGTACGTGCTTCGCCGTCGCGTCCATGATGACATCCTCCACGGACACAATTGCGATTTTGTGCATCGCCGACTCGTTGCCGCTGTGATAGACCTCTTCGAGCCACGGATCGGAAGACACGGCCAATGCACTGCCGAGCATGTACAGGCCGCCGACAACGACCGCAGCCATGGTTCCCAACACCAGAAAGACGATCAGGAGCCCGCGCAGCAATCCGCCGCCGGATCGTTGCGGGGGAAATTGCTGAACGTAGACGGGCGAAGCCGGGGCCAGAATCTGCGGCTGGGCGGCGGGATTGTATTGATCTGCCATTGGATGTTCCTCAATCACATTAAGAATGGTTTCCACTGAAACACGACTGCGATGCACCCGGCGTCGCGGTCACTCGACCATGACTCGCCGAATTATATCATGGCGGTGATGGCTTGGACTGTTCCGCTTCGTCAGATTTTTCCGCCCCGGCGTATGCCGGCGTGCCGTACGGAATGGGCGGATCGTGCAACACCGGTGGCTCAATTTCGTAAATCTTCCAAGAACCGGCCTCGCGGCGCAGTCGGTAGGCCTGATACTCCCACGGCCGACCGTCGTACACGCGATCGACCACCAGGCGGATCGTGTCAGGTCCCGATGACTCGATCTTGTCCTGCATCACCGCGCGGCCTTTGATCGGTCGAGCAAGGTCCTTTAAGTACTGCGCGAATTTCTCGCGAGTCTGATCCTGAGCGGTACTTACCAAACGCTCGCGCAACTCGCCGCTGAAACAAGCCAGGTACCCCGCAACATCACCGGCTTTCATCGCCTGGAACATCTGCTCGAGACACTGTTCGGCAGTGTCGGCAGCCGATCTGTTTCGCGACTGGATGGCCGCCAGAATTATGAGGCCGGTGATGAGTATCGCAGTTGTCAGACCAGCGGCCAACTGTTTCGTAAGCTTCACGGTTCGTTCCGCATGATGGTCACGTCGACGCCTTTGCCCGAATCGATGATGAGCTTGGAGCGAAACTTGGGGATGATCTCGGCCATCGTTTCCAGGTACATGCGGGTGGAGGTAATGCCGGGGGCCTTTTCGTACTCGTAGAGCAGGGACCGGAATCGGTCGGCTTCGCTGCGGGCCAGGTCGATCGCGCGATCGTGGGCGGCGCGGGACTTGTCCAGGGCCTCTTGTGATTCGCTGTGAGCTTGGGCCAATTTCTCATTGGCGTAACTGCGCGACTCCAGGATAAGCCGTTCTCGTTCGCTGCGAGCACTGGCCGCCTTGGTGAATGCATCGGCCACTTGCGGCGGCGGTGAAAGATCGGTGAGACTGACCGATCGCACTTCGATGCCAAGCTCGTACATTTTGAGATGCTGCTTGAGTTCGATCTGAATCACCGTGGCCAGTGCGTCTTTGCCGATCGTGAGCACGCTATCGATCGACTGGTTGGCCAGCGTGGCGGTGATCGCGGCCTCCGCCGCTCGCACGACGATTCGATCCGGATTTTCCGCCGCAAACAGAAACTGCTTCGGGTCGGCGATCGCGAATTGCACGGTTGCCTGGACGTTCACCAGGTTCTGATCGCCGGTGAGGAATTGAGCTAGCGTGTCGGTCGGCGCCACACCGATCACGCGATCGGCCGAGGCGGCGGCCCCCACGGTGACCGTCTTGGTCTCGCTGGGCTTCACCAAGTCCACGCGGTCCAGGCCCCACGGCAGCCCGAAGTGCAGACCCGGCTCGGATTGCTCGGTGACGACGCGACCAAATCGGCGCACGAGCGCGAGCTGATCCGTGCCGACGGTGTAAATGCCCGTGGCGGCGTAGGCCAATGCGGCCAAGCTGAGCAATCCGATGAGCCACTTCATGGGCGGCCCTCTGAGTTTCCGTTGCCGCGCGACCCGGCGGCGGGTGTCGTCGGCTTTTCGTCGATCGGCTGACCCGCCTGGCGCGGCGATTTCGGCGGTGTCGTGAGTTTGGGCATGCCCTCGGTCAGCAGCTTCAACAACGGAGAATCGGACGAGAGCACGATTGTGGTCTTTTCGTTCAGGATCGCGCGGTACGTGTCCAAGGTTTTGAGCAACTGATAAAACTGCGGGTCCAGGCTGTGCGCCTCGTTGGCAATGCGCATAGCCTCGGCATCGCCCTTGCCGCGAGTGATCTCGGCGTCGGCCAAGGCCTTGGACATGATTTGGGCCCGCTCCTTTTCCGCCGTGCTGCGAATTTTGGCCGCCTCGCTCTTGCCCTCCGCGCGGTAACGCTCGGCGACACCCTGCCGCTCGGCCCGGATCATGTCGAAGATCGCGGGCTTCACGCCCTCCGGGTGGTTGAACCGCTTGATCCGCACGTCCACGACTTCAATTCCAAACTGCTCGATCGCGTCGCGTCGAATCTGGTTCGTCAGTTCGCGAGTCAGCTCATTGAGCTTGATATCTTCCGAATTCAGGCTGACAAATTGCGAAAGGCTCATCTGGCCGACCTTGGCTTTGAGCATCGAGTCGATTCGTTCGCGCAGGCGGTCCTGAGCGCCGGTCATGGTCCCGACCGACTTGACAAATCGGAGCACGGAATCGTCGAACTTCTCGTTGACGCTTTGGGCAAACTCCCGCGTTGGGATTCGCCAGCAGACGTACCAATCGATGCTGAGCGGCGGTCCACCGAGGCTCACACCCTGCCGATCACGACTGGCCACATCTTGTTCCAGCCCCTGCCGCGGCCGGTCGCGCGTGAGCATTTGGCTGCCGGGCGGGCTGGCCATTTGCAGCCGCCGGTCCAGGCGACGCACCGACTGATAGGGAAGCTTGAATTGCAGTCCCGGCTCGGTACACAGCCGCTTCGGCTTGCCGAACTCAGTCACGTAAACGTACTCCGTCTGATCAACAAAGAAACAGATCGAGTAGATGAACGAGCCGAGTATCCCAAGCCCGAAAAGCGTCCCCATCGCTCGCAAAAAGTCGCCGCCCCCGACGATGCCACGGCCATGAGGCACGTGAGCGCCGTGATCGTGATCGTGGTGATACTCTTGCCCGTGGGCGTGCGCGTGGCTATGTCCGTGCTCACGGCTGTAACCATGCACATCGCCATGCGACCGCGCGTGCGGTTTTTCGTGTTCGTGTTCGTGTGCTTCTTGATGCATCACTTGCTCCATCTGATCGGTTCAGAATCTCAGATTTCAAATCGCAAATCTCAGATTTCAAATCGCAAATCCAAAATCACAAATCAAAAATGCCAATCACGGCTCTTCCTCCTCCATCGACCGAGAAGGTGCTCGGGCCGGGGCGGTCATGACGGGGGGAAGGTTCAGGTTGAACTTCTCCGGGTTCGCCAGGAATAACTGGCGGCGGCCGGCGGAGCTTGGGTCGAGGATAAGTTTGTCTTTCGAGGCGAGCGTGGCCTGGACGGTTTCGAGATACAGCCGCAATTCCGTGATGGCAGGCGATGCGGCATGGGCGGCCTGACGATTGATGAACGAATTCGCTTCGCCCGCGGCCTTGTTCGTTCGTTCGATCTTGTTGGCCTCGGCTCTGAGGATCTCGCTGCTGGCCTCGCCGCTCAACAGCGGCCGCAGCTCGCGCCACAGCGCATCGCCGATGCCCGATTCGTGCTGGCCCAGAACCTCGACCGCCTCCTTGCCTGCCGCCGAGATGATCTGCTGGCGGAAATAGGCGTCCGCTTCCTTTTGCATTCGCTCTTTGTCCTTGAACGCGCTGGAGACATCGTGAAATGCGTTCACGACCTGGAGCGGCGGGTGAACGTCTTGCAAAGCGACGGCCCGGATTTCAACGCCCAATTCGTACGCGTCGGTTCGTTGCTGAAGCATCGCTCGCGCTTCGAGTTCCATGTTCGATCGTTCGGTTGTCAGGATCTCCCAGAACGCTCGGCGGGCCGCCATCTCACGCAGCACGCCTTCGGCCAGGGCCTTCACTACGTCGTCCGGGTTTCGCACGGCAAACAGGTAACGAGTCAGGTCTGGCTCGTTGCGTCGCACGCTGAAATGGACCGCGGCGTTCAGCTCCAGCAGGTTCTCGTCGCCAGTGAAAACCAGCGCCTCTTCTTCAACACGGTCGATCAGTCCCTCGCGGTGCTGGCTGGTCCACTCGATCGGTCGTCCGCCGTCGCCCTGCCGGTCTGCCTTGGACCGAAAGCCGATTTCCGCCACGCGGACACGATCTGGCTTGAAGCGAGTCACGCTCTCCCACGGCGGCGGAAACCTCCAGTGCAAGCCGGGCTCCAAGGCCCGCACGAATCGACCGCACCGCTTGGCAATTCCCACTTCATCCGAATCGACGGCGTTGATTCCCAATGCGAAATAACTCAGCGCAAAAGCCCCGGCCAGAAATCTCAGAGCGGCACGCCGCTGCCGGCCAAGCCAGTTCAGCGGCTGGATCACAGGCTCCACTGCGTCGCGAAGTCGTTGTACGGATTGGCCAATGACGGACTCGACGCGACCGAACGGCGATCGTTCCCATCGCTCAAACCACAACAGCCGCATCGCGTTGACCAGCACGAGAAACGAACCGATTTGATGGTAAATGGCGGCCCCCACCGGCCCAAGCTGTTTCGTAGCGGCGAGCACAATCGCGATGCCGTTCACGAAAAACGCAAACACCACAATGTTCTGGTGAATGACTCGGACCGTGGCCCGGCTGAGTCGCACCAGGCCGGGAAGGGGCCGAAGCGGGTCACCCATCAGAATCAAGTCGCCCGCCTCAGCCGCGATGTCGCTGCCCACACCGCCGAGCGCGAGACCCACGTCGGCCGAGGCCAGGGCAGGGGCGTCGTTCACCCCGTCGCCGACCATGCCGATGGAGGAGCGGTGAGTGGTGAGTGGTGAGTGGTGAGTGGTCGCTGCCTCGGCACTGTCTGACCTCTGACTTCTGACCTCTGACCTTTGATCGCTTCTTTCTCGCCAACGGTTAATCCAAGCGGCCTTCTCTTGAGGAAGCAATTCGGACTCAACGTGATTGATGCCGACCGCGCGGGCAACCGATTCCGCGACCGTGCGGCGATCGCCAGTGAGCAAGACAATCTCGTCGATGCCGAGATGGCGCAACTCGTGGATTACGTCGGCCGCTTCCGGCCGAATCGTATCGCGCGCCCCAACAAGGCCGATGACCCTGCCGTCGATCGCGACCGCCAGCGGCGTCTGACCCGATTCATCAAGTTGAGCCAGGGCCGCTGTGACTTCGTCGTTAATTCCGATTCCCTGCTGCTCCAAAAGGCGGCGGTTGCCGACGCAGATTTGGTGAGTCGTGAGTGGTGAGTGGTGAGTGTTTGACGATGGTTGACCGGCATCGGGTGCTGCGTGCTTAGTGCTGAGTACCGAGCCGCCGGGCTCCGACCCCTTCTCCCCCTCTCCCTCTCTCCCCCTCTCCCCATCTGTCAACATTGCCACCACGCCCGCGCCCGGCCAAGCAGTGAACTCTTCAACGGTCGGCAACCTTAGTCCTCGCTTGCCGGCCTCGGTCACGATCAATCGGGCGATTAGATGCTCGCTTCGCTGCTCGGCGGTAGCGGCGATCGCGAGCACATGGTCGGGGCTGTTTTCGCCGATGGGAATGACATCGCCCAGTTGCAGTTTGCCTTCGGTGAGCGTGCCGGTTTTGTCAAACGCCAATGCTCGCACGTTGGCCAACCGCTCCAGCGCGATTCCACCCTTGATCAGCACGCCGCGTTTCGCGAGCCACGCCAGCGCGGCCATCACCGCGGCGGGTGTGGCCAGAATCAGGGCACACGGACAGGCCACCACGAGCACGGCGAGCGTCGGCATCCAGTTCAGCGTCACCCACGACGTGCTGCCCCAGTTTGTGTAAACCAGAGTTGCCGCGGCGCAGGCGAGAACGATCGGCAAGAACATGCGGGCGAACCGATCGGCGGTCCGCTCCAGCGGTGCCTTGTTCTCCTGCGCCTCGGACACTAACTCGATCACCTGGGCCAGCGTCGTATCTTCGCTCAGCTTGTCGGCACGCACTTCGAGCGCACCAAATTGATTGAGTGTGCCGGCGAAGACCTGATCGCCCGACTGCTTGTCCACCGGCAGGCTCTCGCCCGTCAGCGTGCTTTGATCGATTGCCGACTGGCCCTTGAGCACCGTGCCGTCGATTGGAACTCGCTCGCCCGGTCGCACGACGACGCGATCACCGATGGCCAGCTCGGCCACGGGCACGTCCGCCTCGATCTCGCCGCGCAATACGTGGGCGATTCGCGGCTGCAGTTCCAGGATGCGCCGGATTTCGCGATGGGTTCGTGAAAATGTGATCGCCTCGAGCGACTCGCCGAGCATGGCGATGAAAACAACTTCCGCACCGACCAGATACTCTTTGAGCATGAGCGACGCCAGCACGGCGATGGCCAGCGCCAGATCGGCCCCGACATTGCCCTCGAACAGGGCCAACAGCGCGCCGTAGACGATTCTCGCGCCGCCAATCACGGCGGCCAGAAGTGCCAGGTCGACGAACCCAAACGGCTTTTGCGAACCGGTCAGGCCGGCCAAATACAGCGTGACGTGTCCGGCGATCAGCACGGCCAGCACGCCGGTCAGCGCGTAGAGCGACCGAAACGACGGCAGTCGCAGCGCGTCTTCCGGATCGACCTTGTGCTGCATGTGCATGAGGCGGGTACCTGTGAGGCAAGTCCAAACTATGGCCGCCTAGATTCAATGTCAAGCTGAGCACCGCCGGCGGACTGACCAGTTCATTGACCTTTCGTATTGAAGGGATAAGATCGGATGACCGGTGGCAGCCCTGATTCTCGTGTCGCGTTCGGATCGCAAGCCTTTGAGGAAATTGCAATGAGCCAGGAACCAACTACGACTTACTGCCCCGCGTGCGGCAAAGTGTTTCGGGTTCCGCCGGAACTCGTGGGCAAGAAGATTCAGTGCAAGGCATGTCAAACATTCTTTATGGTTCAAGCGGACAAGCCGGGCATCCCCGCAGCGGCGCCAGCGGGCAGTCCATCGACCCCGCCCACCGCAGCCGCCGCGCCGCCGGTCGCGGCCGCCGCTCCAGCCAGCCCGCCGCCGGCTCCGCCGACTCCGCCCAAGCCCAAGCCGGCACCAGCCGCCGCACAACCGCCTGTCACCGCCGCCACGACCGCGCCGGCCGCGGGACCACCGGTCGTCGATAAACTGGCACTCATTCCATTCGATGATTCCGCCCCTCCGCCTTCCACCGATGGCTCCGCGCAAGTCAGCCAAACGATCTCGACGCGGGGGGCAATCCTCGAAAAAGTCAAAATCCAATCCAAAGGCCATTACTTCGTCGTAAAACTTGTCACGGCCGGAAAAATGGTCCACGTTAATATCGAAAACGTGCTGAACGAACACGCCACAGACGGGTGGAGATTGGATCAAATCATCTCGATCGGCACCGAAGCCTACGCCATCCTGAGCCGGTTGGAGCAAGAGGAAAAGAAGGCTCAGTGACTGTGCTCACAAGCAATCATGGCCAATCTTACGGTAATAGTCGACCGATCGAATGGGAGCCATTGAAGTCTCGCTCGCGCGACTTGTCGTGGAATTCGTGACATTCGACGCAGTCGCCTCGAGCCCCATTCTTGCGGCCATGACATTGGCGACAGGTTTCGATCGACGGCAGGAGCACCTCGCGAGTGACCGTGCTTGCAGTCGCTCGCTCGTGGCATTGTGTGCAGCCGAGCATGCGGTGGCTGTCGTGGCGAAACGTGCTGTGCGACAGCCAGCGGTTGGGAATCTTCGGCGGCGCGATTTTCCAATCTGAATCTCCGGGTTGAACGCTGTGGCAATACCGGCAGCCCCCGGCGCCATCGAACAGCACGCGCTCCGCCTGGTCGAGTTGTTGCTGGACCCAGTCTCGTCCCTGCTTGCTCAGCGGTTGCGTCGCGGGCCGACCGGGTACTCGCCGCGGGGGTGCCGGCGGCGATTCGGCGTTGAGCGATTCCGAGTTCAGCCGCGCAAATTCCGAGTACCGCTGTCGCATCACCGCGCGAACCACCGCCGGCTCGCGATGCGGGGCGGGGCGGCCGGCGAACTTTTCCGTGTCGAACGTCAACGAATTCGAATGGCACCGGCTGCAATGCTGCTCGTGGTTGATCGGCTGCATGTATCGCCGGTCCGAGTCGGGAACGTGGCAGCTTGAGCAGGTGAGCACCTCCGGCTTTCCGCCTGGACCCAGGACACCCTCTGCCTTGAGATGCACGGCATGGTTTAGCTTGATCTCGGCCGTGTCCGGTTCCTGGCGTCGTAATAGACCGAATTCCGGGTGGTCGCCCACGCGACTGCCGCTCAGGCTGAAATGGATCACGTGCGGCTCGAACGCGGTGGATCCTGAACTTGTCTTGAGGTCCCCGTGGCACTTCACACACTGGGAATCCGGCACGCGGGCCAACGTGGTGCTGCCGCGATGTTCGCGATGGCACTCGGCACAGCTCGGAACGTCAGCGGCAATTTCCTTTTGCTGATGAATCGGGCCATCGTGACAGGCCAAGCACGCTTCGTTGGGAACGGATCGACGCCGGGAATCCCCCGACGCCAAGCGAACTGCCGGTTGCCAGGAACGCGTGTGACAAGTCGCGCAGTCGTTCTCAAACATCGAATGTGCTACCGAAAGTGGCCCGGCTGAGAAAATCCGCTGGTTACCAGACACGACCGCGAAGATCAGCCAGCCCGCGGCAACCATGACCGCAGCGCCGGACAGCCACCACTTGAACTGTCGCAGCGGATGGGGCTGTCGCCAGTAGTTGATGTCGATTCGTTCGGCAAGCGATTTACTGTCACGTGGAGCAGGCATGGGGCATAGGGGTTAGGGGTTGGCATTCATTGGCATTTCATTCCTTTCGCTCAACGCTCAATCCTCATCGCTCAACGCTCTTCAATACCACAACGCCATCACCGCGTGGGCGACGCCGAGCACGAGCAGGGCCACCGACAGGGGGATGTGGACGAACAACCAGCCGTGCAGCCAGTGGTGCAAGCGAGCTTGCAGGGCAAGCTGGCGGCGTTCTTCGCAAAAGAGGGCCAGTTGGTCAAGCGTTTCGTGCAGCGTGGGCGGCAGCATGATGCGAACTTGTTCAATCACAGATGCGGCCCGCGAGGAACTACTCAAGAGGCCCGTTCGAGAATACTGGCCGTTCAAGAACGGTCGGACATCACACAGGTAAAAATCTTTGAGCGGGCCACTGCCCTCCAGCGGCTGTACGTCCTTGGGCTTTCTTTTCGGTTTCTCCTCACCGGCCTCTTTCGGCGGCTCAGTGCCAAGCGGGCCGCAAATGGACGCCACCAGAGTATCCGCGTTCGACTGCATCACGGAACACACGTGTGGAATCTGCTCGTAGATGGTCTCCATCGGGACCAATTTCGTCATGAAACGCGGCAAAAACTGCTGGAGGATGAGTCCGATCATCCCGCTTGCGATGATGAATGCCAAAACAATCCAGAGAACTTTTTCCAGCAACCCGCCCCAATGAAATCCGCTGTGAAATAGAATGAGCGGTGCACTCAAGAGTCCCAGCCAAATGTGTCCTTTGAGCCATGTCTGGGCTCGGCCCAGTCGCCACGTCGGCACTTGCTTGCGGGCCGACAGCAGTCCGGCGAACAGCATGGCGCCCGACCCCGCGATTCCGTACAGCAGCCCTGGCCAACTGCCGCCGCTCGGACCACCGGGGTAATTAGCCGCGTAAAAGGCATATCCCGCCGCGGCTCCGGCGGTCAACGCCCCTGTTGCAACCATCCAACCCAAGTGTGTTTTGTCGATAATCACGATACCCCCAAGCTACGAGCGCTGTCGAAACTGTTCACCAAAGAACTCGCGCGGGTGCACTCGGATCGCCGCGTCGTGCGGGCAGGCATACACGCAACTCGGCTCAGCCAACTCGCTGCACAGGTCGCAGGTCGTGGCCTTTAACACCATGACTCGCTTCTGGTCGGGACGGCTTGGGTCTTCCACTTCTTGCTTTTTTTGACCCTCATACACGCGCGCCAACTGCGACTCGTCGAAGCCGTGGATTGTGATGTTGCCGTAGGGGCACTGGTTGACGCACTTTTTGCAGCCGATGCACCAGTCTTCGATAATTACTTCGAGCGATTCGCGGCGGCGGATCGAGCCGACGGGGCAGCCGACCATGCACAACGGATCGGTACACTGGCGGCAAGAGGTCGTCACGAGAAACTTGTCGTAGCGCAGGCCATCGCGCAACAACCGAGTGACGCCGCCGTGAGCCGAGCCGCAGGCGTGTACGCACTCGTCGCAGCGCGTACATTTTTGCAAGTCGATCAGCAGGACATTTTGGGCGTTCATCAGTCCCTGTTCGAGGAATCGGCCGAGCGGCACATGAGGGGCCGCTTGCGTTTGAAGCCGAGTGGCCTCAGCACGCTTCGCCGCCTCGACCTCCAACTTGGCACGCACCACCGGAAACCTATCCACCATCACGTCGAAGTCGGGCTTGTTGATCTTTACGACTTCGACGTTGTCCAGCGCCTTGCACGTGGCCGTGCGCACGCCGCCGGCGATCAGGCCCATCTCACCGAAGTACTGGCCGCGCGACAGGTACGAGAGCACGAGATCCCCGCCCGGATGTTGCTGAGACACTTGAACGAATCCGATCCGAACCAAAAACAGCGAGTCGGCCGAATCACCTTGCTTGCAAATAACATCGCCGGGATCAAAGGAGAGCAACTCAACGCGCGGCCGTAAGTAATCAATGAACTCGTCGGGCAATTCGGCGAACTCCCGCACACTTTTCAAGTGCGTGGCCAGTGCCCGGTCGCGATAGCTCGACTCGATCTTCTCCTTGAACGACTTCGATTTTTTGATCAACTCCAGTACGTTTCGCAGCATCTCAAGCAACACGCACTCTTCGGCCGCGCGCACGGTCGCCGAGCGTGGGTAAAAGCTCATGCAGGTCATTTCGCCAAACAGGTCGCCCGGCCCGAGCTGGTCGATCGGGTTGTCGTAGGCAAGATCAATCGGAGCGTCGATCGGGATCCAGCGCCGGAACTCTTCCTCTTCTCGCTGGTCCTGCCGGGCGGTCGTCAGCCCGGTCGCAAACCGGCGAATGAGGCCGAACAAACCCTGCCGTTCTCGCTCGGACTTTCGGCTCTTGGCGTGCGCGATGGGCGCGGAGAGAAAGATGTCTACCTTACCTTGGACGATGTAGAACGCGGTGGAGCCGTACTCCCCTTCGCGACAGATGATGTCGCCCTTCTGAAACCGCCTCCGCACCACCGCGCGGTCAGTAAACTCGAACTGCCGCTCCCACTGCTTCGCTGGGATTTCGGCGAAGTCGGCGTAAGCCGCCATGTCAGCGGCCGTCAGCAGTTCGGTCGTTGCACTCGTTCCTGAGCCTGGCGAAGTCATTGGGATGTTAGAACCGACTGAAGCGCCGAACCGAAATCAGAATGGTTGGACACCGCCAATCGAAGCGCGGTCGTCACCACGTGAATTGAAGCGGGATCAGGTTCGTGTCCTTGCGCACCGCGCAGCAATTCCCGGACTCTGCTCTCAAGGTCCCCGCCATTGTTGACGCGCCCCGCTTGCAGTTCGCCATGCAGTCCATTCATGAGATTCAACAGAATTCTCCTTGGCGGCAGCGGTGGAGTCGGAACCAGTTCACAGGAGAAAGTCTGCACAGATCCAACCCACTCGGTGTAGGGATCATTGTAGTCTTGTCGAGTTTTCATCGATGCGCTCGCAGCGAAAGTGTCGTGTCCGCGACCCAAGTATTGTCACACCAAAGTTCGACTAAGTACACCCCAGGATTGCGAAAGGTGCAGCCGCGAATCTCAAGTGCCATCTGTACGATGTGAATTCGGCTGGGGAAGCTCAGTTGCTTGATTCCACTCGTGTGAACGAGCCGGCCGTCTGGGCCGTGAATGTCGACGAAATACGACACGTCGCCCAAGCTGTCGTTTAGTTGAGCAAACACGCAGAACCGAAGTTGCACGTGTGGAAATGATGGCGCAGTGATGGTATTGAACAATCCATAAAGGTCCGTTTTGCCCTGCACTCCGCCAAATTGGTAGTCACACACGTACAGTCCCTTGGCGACCGGTACGTTCTTTGGCGTCATGGAACATACCCATGAATCGAGTGCTCGCTCGATTCAGAATTCGAGATCGGCGTTGCTATCCGCCCGAGTGCTGAGGAATTCTCTACAATCACTACACCACGTCCGATTGCCCCGGAACCGGCACGGGCGACACCGGCAACTTCATGTCCCACGTCAGGGCTTTGGGGAAGGTGTCGAGCTTGGAGTTCAATGCCTGCTCCCACGAAACTTCCTTGCCGGTGTAGGTTGCCATGCGGCCCATGATCGCCGTGAGCGTACTTTCGGCCACGTTCTTCAGCTCGTTGATCGGCCGGCCCTCGCGGATGCTCTCGACGAGGTCGGTGTGCTCCTGAACGTACGGCTCATTGTTCTTGCCGCGGTGCCGCCACTGCTCATCGCTCTTGATCGTGTATCGATCCACCTGACACGTACCTTTGGTTCCGACGAGCGACTCGCTGACGTTGTTGGGCAGGCAACCTGGAATCTGCCGGCATTGGCTGAACACGCGAACTTCGTTCGGGTATTCGTACTCGACGGCGAAATGATCGAAGATGTGCCCGACCTCGTTCGCGTCACCGGTGGGCCGAGTCGAGTTGCCCGCCGTTCGGCCGCCCAGACCCCAACATCGCACGGGGTGCGATTTCATGGCCCAGTTGATTACGTCCAGATTGTGAACGTGCTGTTCGACGATGTGGTCGCCGCAAAGCCACACGAAGTGGTACCAGTTGTGAATCTGGTACGCCACGTCGGACATGCCCTGCTGGCGCGGCCGGAACCAGATACCTTGACCATTCCAGTAGCAGCGACCGGCGACGATGTCGCCGATTGCCCGGTCATGGATTCGCTGCATCGTCTCGATGTAACCAGTTTGATGACGGCGCTGAGTACCGGCGGCGATTCCCAGCCCTTTTTTCAGCGACGATTCGTAGGCGGCCAACACGCGGCGTATGCCCGGGCCATCTACCCCCACGGGCTTTTCGGTGAATATGTTTTTGTTCGCCGCCACCGCCGCCTCGATGTGCTGCGGCCGAAACCCCGGCGGGCCAGCCAGGATGACGTAATCCACGCCCGAATCGATCACGCCTTTGTACGCGTCGAGTCCGACGAAAATTCTTGCATCAGGCAGATCGATCTTCTCGCTGTACTTTTGCTTGAGTTTCTCGCGGCAGCCCTCCGCCTGGCCCTTGAAGGCATCGCCCAGCGCGACGATTTGGAGATTCGGGGCCGAGTCGAGACAGTTTTGGACGGCCCCGCTGCCCCGGCCACCGCAGCCGATCACTCCCACGCGAATCGTATCGGTGCCGGCGGCATGAACGGCCGGAATGCCACTGATCCCGGCGGCCACCGCAGTGCCCATCGCTACACTGGTTGTTGACCGGATGAACTCGCGGCGCGAAGCACGATTGTCTGTCGTTTTGGTCTGATCAGCCACGGTGTTGTCCTCCAGTAGAAAAATCGCGGTGAGTTTTGGTTGCTGCATCGAGATCCCATTCGAAAACCGGGAAGTCGATCGCAAACTGCCGATTAAGATAGCCAATGCCGCGAGCCGCCGCTAGCGGCAAGTTCTGCCGTCGGACAGTTGCGGCCAACGTGATTCACCAGTCCCGCTGGCAATCGCCTGGCATGCGGTTAAACTGAGGCCCGAATGACCGCGATGCTCTTCGAGGAATTGAGTCGGCAGGCATCAGCTTACTTCCAGGAGCTGCAAGGTCGAATCTGCGCGACATTGGAAGATCTCGAACGCCTCGGCGGCGGCTCGGCCCGGTTTTGCGATGACCACTGGTCGCATCACTCCGGCGGCGGCGGCGTCAGCCGTGTGCTGGTGGATGGCGTCGTGTTCGAGAAGGCCGGAGTTAGCTACTCGCGTGTCAGTGGTTCGTTCACCGAAGAGCTTGCCGCCACGATGCCCGGCAAGGGAACCGCGTTCGTCGCGACCGGCATCTCATTGGTGATCCACCCGCGCAATCCTCACGTGCCGACAGTCCACGCGAATTTCCGCCACATCGCCAAGGGGAGCGGCGACGGCCGGGCCGCCTGGTTTGGCGGCGGTTCTGATTTGACGCCGTTTTACCCACGCCGGGAAGACGTGCTGCACTTCCACCGCACGTGGAAGACCGTCTGCGGTCTGCACGCGATCGCCGACTATAGCCGTTTCAAAAAATGGTGCGACGGTTATTTTTACCTTCCGCACCGCCAGGAGTGTCGCGGAGTCGGCGGCATATTCTTCGATCACCTTACCGAAGCACTCGACGACGTGTTCGCCTTTGTGCGCGATGCCGGCGACCAGTTCCTGCCCGCCTATGTGCCGATCGTCGAGCGTCGCATGGGCGAGCTTTTTACGGAAGCCCAGCGGCGCTGGCAGTTGATTCGCCGCGGCCGATATGTGGAATTTAACCTGCTGTACGATCGCGGCACCATGTTCGGCATCAAGACCGGCGGCCGCGCCGAGTCAATACTCATGAGCTTGCCGCTCAACGTGATGTGGGGCTACAACGAGCAACCCGCACCCGGATCGGCCGAGGCCGAACTGCTGGAGTACCTGAAGCCGCATGACTGGGCGGGCGAATCGGCCTGAATCAAAACGGAAAGGGCGGGGTCTGATCACGAAGTGTGGCGCGGATCGCGAGCAGATTCCAATTCTCAACCAGCGCCCGAAACTTCAGTCCGTCCGGTGCGGCAAGAAAAGCCAACGACAACAGGCACGCACGAGGACCGATTTGAAGTTCGCGGGCAACATGCTCGAATCGACAGCCGTGTCGCAGGAGGTACCGGGCAAGTTGCCCGAAACGGAGCAGGCATTCGCCTGGGCTCTGGCATCGAGTGTCGCGGATGTCGGTTTCGCTTCGGCTCATAGATCACCCAAAGTTGCCTATCGGCAATGGGTGAGCTGCAAATTCAGCGTCTTCGTCGGCTTCGAAAAGATTCTCAACTGTCAAACCGATCGGACAAGAATTGATTCAGAACGACGGGGAATTCGGCGAAATGTGGAGTTCACAGGCCGGCGAGGCGTGGCAAACTAGAAAGTTGCCGCAACAAATTCCGGCTCGTGCTCGATGCCGTGAGATGATTCGTCGCGATCCGTTAGGCCATAAATTTTGCTGAATTGCTGTTGGCTTATGGACCACACCCAGAGTCCCAGTAACGCAAGGGTGTCCAGCGGCGGACCCACCATTGTCCAATTCAGGTAACAGTAGGCGGTACCGATCCAGAGCAGCCCACAAAGGAAGCCAAACACCCAGCGCGATTTCGTGGTCATATCTCGCCAGCCGCCCAGCGCAATCAGGAACGGTACAACAGCCAGCGTCATGTCGTAAAACATAAAACGCGGGCACGTGAGAATGGCGCCGGCGAGAAGCATCGCGGTCCCGGCACTGGCGGCATGATGGATTCGAGTCAGTCGCTGCCGTCGCCACATCCAGGTTGTCACAAACAACACGAGCAACACGGTTGCCCAACCGGCAATTTCGACGGCGTTTCCCTGATCGATTCGTCTTAACAGTCCGGGCAGGTCGCGGCTCAGGTCGGTCCAACGAGGCAAGGTTTGATAAAAATGTTCCGTGCTCCGTGCCACGGTGAGCCAATCGAACCAGGCGTCGAGCCCGCAGAATGGCAACGTGAGAACAACCAGGGCAAGTGACGAACACACCATGCCCAAATAGGCACGCGGTCGGCCTACAGCGGCCGGCAGCCAGGCGACGGCGAGTCCCCAGGTCGGCTTGATCGCGAACAGGCCCCACACGGCCCCCGCAGCAAATTCCCGGTCTCGTGCCAGCAGCGTCCACCCGGCGACAAACACTGCGAGGCTCAAGGCACTATTTTGACCCACTCCCATCGCCAGAAAGAATCCAGGAAAACTCAGCGTTGCCAGCACACACAGTTCCCAAGTCACTCCCCGCGCCGCCGTTCGGCTCAACTGCCACGCGGCCAACAAAACGGCTAGGACGCTGATTTCAACCAGCACCCACTGGGCCCAACGCGGCGCTAGCCAGCCGAGCGGAGAAAAACCTACGCCTAGTGTGGGTGGATAAGTCGGGCCGCCGATGCCTTCACGCCAGATTCCGTGATCGATAACTTCCCGATCGAAGTGTTTTTCTAGCTCGGCCCGTTGAACATCGAGATCAAATAGGCATTTCCCCTGGCCAGTCGCGACTAACCTCGCCGCGAGCCATTGTTTGCCGAAGTCGGCCTCATGACCGCGCGTCAGGTGCGCGGTGCCGACGTAGAAGCCTATGGCCACAAGGGCACCAAAACGAACGGCCAAGTTTATTGCCGAGGTTCGATTCATGTACCGATCCACCATTGATCCATCATCGGCTACGAAATGATTGTGAAACGACTGTTTGCAAGCCGTTTATCCGGCAGGCGTGGTGCAACCCTACCCGCCAGAGTTTTGCGTCGCAGGCTAAGGCGTGTGCGAGATTTGACCGAATGGCCCGGTGACCTAAATTCTATGACAGATACCAATTCGCCGGGGAATGACTCATGAACCAACAACGCAGGCGGCTCTTCGTCGATTCGGCATTTCAAGGACGTCTTCTCTTCAAGTTAGTGTTTTACTGGACTGCCTACCACGTGGCCCTATGGCACGTGCTTTTCCTGTTCCGAGTCATTTCTTCGGTTCTGAACAACGATCCCACCGCGCCGGTCAAGAGTTTCGGAACGCAGTATCAGGAATTCACTTTGGAACACGTTTCGGTCATTGTGTGTTTTTTGGTGATGCTGCCGATCATTGCACGTGATTTGCTCAAATTCTCTCACCGGTTCGCCGGACCGCTCGTCCGGTTTCGCAATACCATGCAGAAAATGGCCGACGGAAAGTCCGTCGAACCGGTCACACTCCGCAAGTACGACCTGCCCAGTGAGTTCCTCACCGTGTTCAACCGATTGGTGAGCACATGGAACCGCCGACTTGGCGAAAACATCGAATTGCGCGAAGAGCATGAAGATGAGCTAGCCGAATCGGAACTCGTCGAGGTCAAGTAAGACTCGCACCTCAGGCCAACGGCACTCAAGTTTGTACTCACCAACTTGCATTCTTATCGCGGTCTTCTCGGACCTGCGAACCCATCGGCATGTGCTCAAATCCTGGTGTTTAGTAGAATCGCCCGGTCAGAATATTGAATTCGGGTTTGTTTGTGAGAGTGGTGATTGATGGCGGCGGCAAATCAGGGCGAAACAGAAAAAACACTGAAGCGATTGCTCGGCGAGCGAATCCTGGTGCTCGATGGGGCGATGGGCACGATGGTCCATGCCTTACACCTGAGCGAGCAGGATTTTCGCGGGGAGCCGTTTGCCGGACACTTCAAGGATCTGAAGAACTGCATTGATATCCTGTCGATTTCGCGCCCTGACGCGGTCCAGGAAATCCATCGCCAGTACTTGGAGGCCGGCGCGGACATCATCGAGACGAACACGTTTGGTGCGGGAACTTGCATTGCCCTGGCTGATTTTCGGCTGGAATCGGTCGTTCGAGACCTTAATTTGGCCGCGGCCCGCATCGCACGACACGCGGCTGACGAAATGACCAGACGCACGCCGGACAAGCCCAGATTCGTCGCCGGTTCGATTGGCCCGACAAACAAGCAACTCTCGATCGCAGGCAACGTCAGCGATCCCGCGCACCGCGACGTCACCTTCGACCAGATGATGGAGGCATATTACGAACAGGTGGCCGCACTGGTTGAGGGAGGCGTCGATCTCTTACTGGTCGAAACCGCGTTCGACACGCTCGTGTTCAAGTCGGCCCTGTTTGCCATCGACAAATATTTTGCGGACCACGGCGTGCGAATTCCCGTGATGGCGTCGTTCACGGTGTTCGAAGGCGGCCGAACGCTCTCGGCCCAGACGGTCGAGGCGTGCTGGAACTCCATTTCGCATGTGAAGCTGTTGAGCGTCGGGATCAACTGTGCACTGGGTCCGAGAATGCTGCGACCGTACGTCGAAGAGCTTTCGGCCATCGCGCCGATCGCCGTGAGTTGTTACCCGAATGCCGGACTGCCAAACGCATTCGGCGGGTTCGATGAAACGCCACAAGAAATGGCCGCGACGCTCTGCGAGTTCGCCGCGAACGGCTGGCTCAACCTGGTCGGCGGCTGTTGCGGCACGACCCCGGCCCACATCCGAGCCATCGCCGACGCAGTGGCGGGTAAGCCGCCGCGCGTCCCACCCAAAATCGAACCGCTCACGCGACTCAGCGGACTTGAACCGCTTGTGATCCGACCCGACAGCAACTTCATCATGATCGGCGAGCGGACCAACGTCACAGGATCGAAGAAGTTTGCCAAGCTGATTCTGAACGGCCAGTTTGAGCAGGCGGTCACCGTGGCCCGCGAGCAGGTTGAGGCCGGGGCGAACATCCTCGATGTCAACATGGACGAGGCGATGCTCGACGGCGAAGCGGCCATGACGACGTTTTTGAACCTGGTCGCCGCCGAGCCGGAAGTCGCCCGCGTGCCTATCATGGTTGACAGCTCGAAATGGTCGGTGATCGAGGCGGGATTGAAGTGCGTCCAGGGCAAGGCGATTGTGAATTCGATCAGCATGAAAGAGGGCGAGCAGAAGTTTCTCGAGCAGGCCCGATTGATCCAGCGTTACGGAGCCGCCGTGGTTGTCATGGCCTTCGATGAACGCGGCCAGGCCACTTCGGTCGAGGATCGCACACGAATATGCGAACGGGCGTTTCACCTACTGATCGAACAGGTGGGCATCTCGCCGACCGACATCATTTTCGATCCCAACATCCTGACCGTCGCCACCGGTATCGAGGAGCACAACCGGTTCGCGATCAATTTCATCGAGGCCACGCGAGAAATCAAACAGCGTTGCCCCGGCTGCAAGGTATCCGGCGGCGTGAGCAACATCTCGTTCTCGTTCCGCGGCAACGAGCCGGTTCGCCGAGCGATGCACTCGGCGTTTTTGTATCACGCAATTCGGGCCGGTCTCGACATGGGCATCGTGAACGCCGGGCAATTGGACGTGTACGAAGAAATCGAACCGGAGCTGCTGACTCGGGTTGAAGACGTGCTTTTCGATCGGCGCCCGGACGCCACCGAGCGATTGATCGAGCTGGCCGTGACGCTGAAAAAGAAAACGAGTTCAGCCAACGAACCTGCGGAACTCGCCTGGCGTTCCGCGTCGCTTGAGGAGCGGCTGTCGCATGCACTCGTGCGCGGGATCATCGATTTCATCGAGGCCGATTTGGATGAGGCACGGCGGAAGTACACCACGTGCCTGGAGATCATCGAAGGCCCGCTCATGGCCGGCATGCAGATCGTCGGCGACCTGTTCGGGGCCGGCAAGATGTTCCTGCCGCAGGTTGTCAAAAGTGCCCGCGTAATGAAAAAGGCTGTGGCCCACCTGTTGCCCCACATGGAAGAGGAGCAGGCCAAGAGCGGTAACAACGGCCGGGCTCGCGCCACCATCGTCATGGCCACGGTCAAAGGCGACGTACACGATATCGGCAAGAACATCGTCGGCGTCGTGCTGGGCTGCAACAATTACAAAGTCATCGACCTCGGCGTAATGGTGCCGTGCGAGAAAATCCTGGAAACGGCCGCGCGCGAACGGGCCGATCTTGTCGGCCTCTCCGGCCTGATCACGCCCAGCCTCGATGAAATGGTACACGTGGCCAAGGAGATGGAACGGACCCATAACCAGTTGCCGCTACTGATCGGCGGTGCCACGACCAGTGCCAAGCACACGGCGGTGAAGATCGCTCCGTGCTATCGGAAACCGACGGTTCACGTGCTCGATGCTTCGCGCTGTGTTCAAATCGTCGAGCAATTGCTCAATCCGAAACTCCGCGAACATTTCGACGAACACAATCGATCAGCGCAGGCGAAATTGGTCGAAGCCCACCAGGGCCGGCAACAAGTGGCACTCATTTCGTATCGCGACGCACTGGCTCGACGATTTCAAACGAACTGGGAAACTGCTTCAATCGATCGGCCATCGTTTCTCGGCCGCCGCGTGCTCGATAATTTCCCGCTCGGCGAACTAGTCCCGTTCATCGACTGGTCGCCGTTCTTCATGACCTGGGAACTGAAGGGCAAGTATCCTCAGATTTTTGAAGATGCCGCCGTCGGCGCCGAGGCGCGGCGGCTGTTCGACGACGCGCGCAGTCTGCTGGACGAAATTGTCCAAGGCAAATTGCTCCGAGCCCGCGGCGTCTACGGGTTCTGGCCGGCTAATTCACTGGACGACGACATCGCGGTGTACTCCGATGAGCACCGTTCCGTTGAAACCTGCCGATTTCACATGCTGCGTCAGCAGTGGGAGCGCGTGGGGCAAAAATGCTTCTACTCGCTGGCGGATTTTCTCGCCCCGGTTGAAAGTGGCCGACTGGATTTTCTCGGTGTCTTCGCCGTCACAACCGGCATCGGAGCCGACCAACTGGCGAAGCGATTTGAGAGTCAGCACGACGACTACAACGCGATCATGACCAAGGCTCTGGCCGACCGGCTCGCCGAGGCATTCGCCGAATACTTGCACAAGCGGGCTCGCGATGATTGGGGATTCGGACGCGGCGAATCACTTTCAAACGACCAGTTAATCCATGAGGAATACCGCGGCATCCGGCCCGCGCCCGGTTATCCGGCATGCCCAGACCACACTGAGAAGCGATTGCTCTTTCAACTGCTCGACGCGGAAAGAAGCACCGAGATTACGTTGACCGAGAACTTTGCCATGTTTCCCGCCGCTTCGGTCAGCGGTTTCTACTTTGCCCATCCCGAGGCGCGGTACTTTGCGGTGGACCGTATAAGCCGCGATCAGGTCGAAGACTACGCACGCCGCAAGGCGATGCCCCTCGATGAGATCGAACGCTGGCTTGGCCCTAACCTCGGATTCGACCCGGGCCGCAAGTAGAAATGCCCCGCCAGCCTGCACACGCACGCCTGCCTTCATTCCCGGCAGAATGGGCAAACTTTGCGGATTCTGACGATTCTGCCGATTTTGCTGAAGAAACGGACGCGGCTCTGACGATGAATTGAATGAACGGGTTGGTCGCTCGCAGATCACCTTGTTGAATTCAATCCGGCATTCGAGAGGAGTCGCATTCATGGCTGCCAAGTCCCTGGGCCGACATGTTGGACGATTGTCGGTGGTGTCGGCAACCGAACCACTGCCCACACCGTTGCCTCCGCCGCCTCGAGCAACTCAAGCGTCAGCCTCCGAGTCGACCGGCTCACAAGTTCACGTTGTACACATGGTGCCACCCGAGCCGCACTTCATCACACGATTTCCCACGGCCGACTCAACACAATCGCAAGCGGCGACATCCGAAGCAAAAGTTCCCGAACGGTCATTGCTGACGCTGCCGGTTGTTGCGTCGCTTCTCGTGTGCGTTTGCCTGTTGTGCGGGATCTTCTGGTACGAGACGCAGGTGCCGGGGGGAATTGGTTGGAAGAAATTCACGGAGGCGGTACACAGACTAACCACCGAACCGACTCCAGATGATGAATTGCCTTACATCACCGCCGTGCCGATGACGCCGACCTTGGGCCCAATTGAAACAATCGCTGAGACCGAACCGGACCACACAACCAACTCCGAGCAGGTACTGCTGAGCGATCTTGTTGCTGATGAGCTACCAACGCTTGGCAATAAAACCCACTCGCAGCGACGGTAATCGGCCGAGCGTAGCCAGACGATCAATGCACAGCGAGTTGGAAGGAAGCAGTCAGGATGTACCTGAAACACTGGAAACTCGTGAGGCGGCCGTTCGAAGAGCGCCTTGACCCGACCTGCTACTTCGGTTCTGCACATCACCAGGGAGTGCTGATTCATCTGCGTTCGCTGGTGAGCGAACACACTCCCATTGTTCTTCTGGCCGGCGACGTAGGCTGCGGTAAGTCGACGGTGGCCTCTGCGCTGGCACACAGCCTTCCGGTCGAATCGCACCCCGTACACATTGTTCCCGTCGCCCCCGGCACGGCAGATGGGATCCTCGAACTCATGCTGAATGAACTGCAACAGGCGAAATTGAATCAACACCTGGTCATGATCATCGATGGCTTTTACGGGCTTGCGGAATGCGAGTTTCGCGAATTGGTGGCTTCGCTGCAGAGTGGCGAGACTCCCGGAAAAAACACCTCGACGACGATCCTCATCGGATCAACGGAACTCTTGGTGCTTGCCAATCGGCTTGGAAAATCGGCGCCGGGGCTATTTCCGCAACTGGTGCTCGGTGCAATGGCCCCGGCCGACTCGATCGGATACATCAGTCATCGACTTCGATTGGCGGGTGGCGACGGATCTCTGTTCACTCGCGAGGCAATCAGCTTGATCCACGAACTATCCGGTGGCATTCCGCGTCGCATCAACCGGCTCTGCGACTTGTGCCTGCTCATCGGTTTCTCTCAGGACCGCCCGCAAATCAGTGAATCGATTGTTTGGACCGCACAGCGCGAGCTTCGCGTGCTCGCGCCCACTCGGACTGCGACCGCACCGGCTACTCGAAGATGGCGACAACTTCGGCGAACCCAGGCAAGCACGCTGGATCGTTAACACGCCACCATGAGTTCCTCCTCCGCCGCGCTTGCACGCGGCAACTCGTAGATCAGCCGATTCCCCTGCTTGCCGGTCACGTGGGTCACTCCACAATGGCGAAGCGTATATGCCACCTTGCGAGCGAACCAGATCGAGGAATCGAGGTGTTTCGCCAGCACGTTCGTTGAGAAACAACTTGGCACTGCGGGCGGTAGCAGTCCAAGCAGGTCGTCGGCAGTGGCCAGGCGCCGGCGTGCTACCACAGCCGTCAATCGCCGATCCTGCACGCGGTAGTCTGGTCGGCGGAACCTTCGACGCCGGCGCGGCACTCGCAATTCTTCTTCGTCCACCAGCACGACCTCGATCGTCAGGTTGGGATGTGGAAAAACGCGAGTGAACCGGACCAGGTCGTCAAAGACGTCGATCAGACAGCCCCGTTTCGGACTGAGCCGTCGCAGGTTCCAGTCAGCGTCGGGACTGCTCTGGCGCAGCAACACTCGGCGATGTGTAATCGGCTTGACCACTAACACGCGATGGTGCTGAACCAGGTCGGCGACTTTCCTGGAAATTGCCCCCAGCGGGCTGGCCTGAATCTCCACGACCATGTCCTCCTGCAACACATCCGCGCGATAACCGCGCACAGCCGCCTCAGTTCGCGATCCCTGCGTCGCGTAGAGTTGCTTCAGCGAACGATGAAGCGAAGTTTCCATGGAAGGGACAGGAGATTAGGGGTTAGGTTAGGGGTTAGGCATCCGGAGGCAGAGATCAAGAAGCTGTTGCGAGAAGTCAGTGTCTATCTGATGAGGACGCGCGAGCCTTCGGTGAGCATGTCATAGAGTTCTTCCACGTCTTCGTTTGTCAGCCGCACGCAGCCGCGACTCGACCTCTGCCCGATCGTTTCGGGTTCGTAGGTGCCGTGAATCCCGTAGCCGAGTCCAATGTCGATCCATCGGCTTCCCAGCGGGTTTTCGCGAGCCTTGGCGGGAACGGGAGGTGCGCCGGCTCCAAAGTAAACCGGATCGATCAGTTTCGTGTTGACCTTGTAGAGGCCCACGGGTGTTGGTGATTCCTCGCGCCCGATCCCCACGGTGTACCGACACACGAAAGCACCGAAGTGCAAAACGGTCAGTTCGAATTCGGAGAGTTCAACCAGCACGTCGAACGGCCCATTGACCAGCTTCAGCATTTGCCGCGGGCGGATCGACTTGGCACTCTTGAGATCGTTGAGCTTGACGATGAATTCCGGCGAAACTTGCAGCCGCTTCGAGATCTTGCCTAGCAGATCGCCCGACCCCACCTCATAGAGTTGACCGTGATCGAGGATGTTACGCGACCGCAGGACTTCCCAGGCCAGTGGTTCGAGTTCATCGGCCAGTCGCAGCCGTTGATCCTTGGTCAGGCGGTTTGCCAAGTAGGCATCGGAGAGCAGGTCGCGGGCCTCCATCAGGTGGCCCGAAGCTCGCAATTGTTTCGCCTGCTTCATCACCGAGGCCAGTTGATCGTGCGAGAAACTCTTCTGCGGCGCGGGCGGGAATCCCGGGATCGCCTTCTCAGGGAGGGCACCCAACGCGGAAGTCGCAACCGCAGGGGTAACCACCAGCACCGAGTCGCGGCGCTTGGCCTCGTCGGGTGTCGACTCGGTCTTACGCACCGGCGCCACGGATGCGGTGGACTTGTTCGTCTCGGTCGCTGTCTCGGCGGTAACCTCCCGTTGCCCCGCGGCCGGCCTGCGCGGCGTGATCGACAACTCCATCGGCCCGCAATAAACGTAAGCACCGATCAGAACGGCAAAGATTCCCAGAATTGCCAAACCTCGTCCCATAAAACGTTCCGTTTCGTGAAATTATCGCCGGCATATGTTGGCTAACCAATCACTTGAGAGTCCCGGGGCTTCTCTGAGTCGAAACTCCAGACCTTGGCGAGACTCCCTCAGTTTCGTATCGGCAATTCCGAACCGGACTGAATTGGTGAAATGCTGTGTGAGCGATTCTTGCCAATAAGAACGAATGAGGACAGGGACAATATCGGCTTTGCTCAATATGTCAAGCGATCATTCGTTCTCGTCGTAAGGCGACGAACTTTAGAGTGCGGTGGCTTGACACCGCTTTGGATCGATCCCCACGGACATTCCAGGCAAACCAAAGCGGTGTCAAGCCACCGCACTCCAAAGCTCGCTGCTTTGAGGATCAGTCCTTGATGACTTTGGATCGCAGCCCGCGCAGGTTTTCTTGCTCGTCGAGTGCCCGCACGACGCGGAAGCCGACGAAGGTTGCGTCGGTGTGCCACCAGATGCTTTGCGGACGCTGCGGGTCTTGAGTGCTCCATTCCGGGTCGGACGGACGGCGGCCGGCGGAGCGAAGAAAGTTCACGTCGGACAAATTGTCTTCCGGATCATCATCCCAGGAACCGCCGCGGGCCGTGTGGGGGTATTTTTTTTCCGTGGGCAAGAGCAGGGGCACGACAGCCGGCTTGCCCGGTTCCAGCGTGCTGTAGAACTTTTTGTCGTACAGGTCCAGGCACCATTCCGCCACGTTGCCGTGCATGTCGTGCAGACCCCAGGCGTTTGGCTTTTTCTTTCCCACCGGCTGCGGCTTGTCGTCCGAGTTCTCGAAAAACCAGGCGTGGTCGGCCAACTGGCTCGCGTCGTTGCCGAAACCGTACGCGGTCGTCGTGCCGGCGCGGCATGCGTATTCCCACTCGGCCTCGGTCGGCAGGCGATAGACCTTACCCGTCTTCGTCGAAAGCCAATGACAGTATTCCATCGCGGCGTGCCACGTAATGCAGATGACCGGCTGGCCTTTGCGACCGAGGCCAAAGGTCTCGTCGGCGTACGGTGGGGTCGGCCGCGTCAGTGCGTCGGCCAGCTTTTCGCTCTCCGGTTGCTTCGTGGCGTCCACGCCGGCCACCGCCTTCTTCTTGATGTCGAGGCTGAATGCGAACAGATCATATTCGTCCCAGGTCACTTCGCATTTTCCCATCCAGAACGGCCGGATGGCGACTTCGCGTTGCGGCCCTTCGTCCTCGCCGCGTTTCTTTTCGTCGGCCGGGCTACCCATGAGAAACTTGCCGCCGGCGATGGGCACCATGTCGAACTTCACTTCGGTATTTGGAATCGGCTGCGTGTACGGCTTGAATCCGTCGCCCTTCGCTTTCGGTTCGTCAGCGGCGGATGCGGCTGGCGTCGTGGCGGAGAGCGAAAACGTCGCGGCCGTCAAACCTCCGGCGATTGCGAACAGGGTGATCACAAGACAATGGTGTTTATGGTTTCGCATGTTTGTTATGCTCCCAATGTGGAGGAATGACGAATGTCTAGGCTCGAATGTCTAAAGAATACCGAAGCACGAAGACTCAAAACACGAAGGGCCGTGGCAACTTCGTCATTCGTCATTCGGGCTTCCTTAGACATTCGGGAATCTGTCATTCGTCATTCCCCGTCATTGCTGTTCGTTTACCTGTCGCTTGTGGCTGGCTCGTGCTTGGCCGCGGAGCCGCTGGTTCGCCGCGAGTTTCGCGAGCCGCACATGGGTACGCAGTTTAGGATTGTTTTATACACTGCGGACGAGTCCACCGCCAACGCCGCTTCGCGGGCCGCGTTCGATCGAATCGCCCGGCTCGATGCCATGCTCAGCGACTACCGGGACGACAGCGAGTTGATGCGGCTCTGTCAGCAGGCCGGTGGCCCGGCCGTGCCAGTAAGCGACGAGCTATTTCGCGTACTTGCCGCGTCGCAATCGTTGGCGAAACGAACCGATGGGGCATTCGATGTCACGGTCGGTCCGGTCGTGCGACTCTGGCGTCGTGCCCGCCGCTTACACCAATTGCCCGACCCCAATCGGCTGGCCGAGGCCCGCGCGCTTGTCGGCCACGAGCTGATTCGCCTCGAAGTTCAAAAAGGGGTCGGGTATCGTTGTGCGAAGCACCCTGCGGTCCGTTCCGGCAACGATACCCGACCACTTTTTGAACCATCGGTACAATTGCTCAAGCCTGGCATGCGGCTCGATCTGGGCGGCATCGCCAAGGGTTTCGCGGCCGACGAGGCGATCGCCGTGCTCGAGCGGCACGGCGTGTCGCGAGCCCTAGTAGCCGCCGGCGGCGACATCGTCGTCTCCGATCCACCACCCGGCGAATGCGGCTGGATTATCGCCATCGCCTCACCCGATCCCGACCGAAAGAACCCCAACTCAGGGCCCCCAGCCCCCAACCCCTTGCTTCTTCTGCACAACGCCGCCGTCTCGACATCCGGCGACACGGAGCAGTTTGTCGAGATCGCCGGCAAACGATATTCGCACATCGTCGATCCGCGCACCGGCATCGGACTCACCGACCGGCTGCAAGTCACCGTCATCGCACCGACCGGGACCGCTTCCGACTCGCTGGCCACAGCCGTGAGCGTGCTGGGGCCGGACAGCGGGCTTCGGTTGATCGATTCCATACCCGGCACCGCGGCGCTGATCGTGCGGGTCGGCGAGCAGGGCCACGAACATCGCGAATCCCGCCTGTTCAGGAATCTCCAGCAAGCCAAGCCGAAGTAGGCGGCACCTGGCTCGTTGTAGCCACCCGTGGTGGTGCTGGCGTGGCCGAAGCCGCGGCCGACGAAATCGCGCCGCCGCGGCGGGTTACACGTCGAACCGAGTCAGTGGTGGAATCGACGAATAAACCATTTTGCCTTGAGCGATCATCCGTGCGAATCTGTAAATAATGACGACCGTGAGTGTCATCGCGCAGATCGACAAGCAGCGGCTGGCACAGCACGTGGAGGGAACAGACCAATTTGCGTGTCCGTGGCCCAGGAGGGCCTGCATCCGGATCAGCCGACGCGAACAGTCGACGAAATCGCGGAGTGGTTTCGGGAGCTGGTCAAATGAGCATAAGTCGGTTCTTCTCTCCCTTTGGTATTGCCGGGCTGGCGTGGCATGGGCTGACTCCCCTGGTATGCGATGGGCCAAAGTCATGAAACTCCCGCGTTGGCTGGTGATCGCAATGCTGACCACGAGCGTGCTGCTCCCGCTCGCCGCCGCCGGCTGGTGGTGGGTCACCTGGCCGGAACGGACGGCAAGGGAGTTTTACGAGTTGATGCGGGACGGTCGGTTCATAGAAGCAGCGGAATTGATCGAACCGCCACCTTCAGGTGGTGACATAGACTTTGTCAAGGATTCTGCACCAGAAAGCGAATGGCAATCAGTCATGCGCACGGCACAGCTCGAGTTAAGCGAATCGCGATATCTCTCTGAATACCTAATGGGCCGTCAGCGATTCCGTGTGACTTTTACCCGTAGGGGAAGGGATGAATTCGATGTGTTTATAGTTCAGCGAGGAAAAGTCGTAACAGATTTTGACATCTTGTTCTGACATGACTCACTCCCGCCCATTTCGGATTCTCTTTCTCGCCACGATGTTCGCATCGATGGCGGTGGTGCTGGCGTGGGCGGGGTGGATTGGCCGGCGGCCCTGGCCGGAGTGGCGGGCGGTGCGGGAGATGCGGGCGGCGGTCGAGGCGAATGAGCCGGGACGGTTTCTGGATGCGATCGAACAGGTCGATTCACTCGGCGTGGCCGAGGCCGCGGCCGACGAAATCGCACCGCTCCGCCAGCACCCCGACCCGCGGGTCCGCATGGTCGCCGTCATGGCCCGCACCGTCCTCGGCCCCCGCGGCCCCGCCGAGACCAAGGAACTCATCAAACTGTTCGAAGACCCCGACGAAGACATCGACGTGCGTCAAGCCGCCGCCTTTTGTCTGGTCCTGTTTGGTGAGCAGGCCCGCGAGGCGGTCCCATCGCTCCGTAAGGCGATGAATGTCAGTGACCCGCGCCATCGGTCGGCCTTAGTTGCCTTCTCCCAACTGGGGCGCGATGTTACTGGACCATCTCCGCTGCTGAACTACGGATTCCCTTTCTCGCGCGTCAATCCGCTTGGGCAGAATGCCACGCGCCGAGAAATGATTCGGTTACTGTGGGATGATGCTGGGGCAGTAAGGCACGCTGCAGCAGTGTTCCGGGGAAGTGTCCAGACCAAGCAAAGCGCGATAGATGGTCAGGGCTCGAACTGAAACAGGGGCGGGTGGCTGTCCCTGAAAGAGCTTGTCGTGTCAAGGGAGCCTCCCGGATTTTTTTCAGTTGGACTGTTTCGCGATGGACGTACGCTCCCTG
>Ga0247727_10001902_pt1 | contig 48468 bp, 54 predicted proteins | sample WisWelCaveWW1625_FD_202498 | JGI IMG/M metagenome (GOLD analysis project Ga0247727, IMG submission 202498) | Biofilm microbial communities from Wishing Well Cave, Virginia, United States - WW16-25 | ecosystem: Environmental > Aquatic > Deep subsurface > Groundwater > Cave microbial mat | place...
TCGTAAATCTACGCATTTGCATTCTCATTGTCAAGTTTTGTCTCTCAACAAAAGAGGTAGAAATATGTTTTCTGTCAGGGTGCCCGATTAACGGCTTTATCGTAACTCGTATTATATTCGCAGGAGAGTATCGTTTCTCGCCCTGTGGTTCTTCGCCATAGTGCTTATGAATCATGCCGTAATGGATTTCATCTCCAAAGACTCTATCTACTGCGTCTTTGTAACCAGCGAAAGCATCCGTTGAAAGCTGAAAGATTGTATTGATTCTTGTACGAAGTTCCATCATAAATGAGGCGGCGAGTTTGCCTGTACGTTTTCCTACTCTGAAAGCGGGTACAAGTTTAGTTTCAGCATCGAGGGCAACGAATACATATTGATCGCCAAGCTCAGGATTGTTCTGCTCGTGCTGTTTGAGTTCTTTCTGCTTCTTACCCACATACGTCCAGATTTCATCGACCTGTAAACGTCCAACTTTGATGTTGACCATTTCACGGTCAAGAATTTCTTTTGCCCTTTCTCCACATTCACAGAGGATACGAAGGATTGTGCGCTTGTTAACGCCTGTCATTCTTACGATTGAACAGATTGAGTTTCCTTCAACAAGTGCCGAAAGAACCATGATTTTCTTCTCTGCTGATAAAATGTTTGCCATAATACGCTCCTTGATTTTTGCTGGTGAGAAGCGTATATTTACTTAGGTCTGTCATGCGCTCTCAACAGCGTGTGATTGATTAGGGCTTATCGGTGCTGAAACACCTGTAAGCCCATTTTATTAGTTTACTTCTGTCTCTTCTTCCATGCTTCGACTTCTTCCCGACTAATCAGCGTCAACGTCTTAAACTTATGCGTTGTCATTTTACCCCAACAAAGATAATTCCTGATTGCGGTCGGTTTGATACTCAATTCCAGAGCCGCTTCATCAACGGTGAAGAAATCAGTATCGGAAGCAATATTTCTTAATGTTTTCACTTTGGTCACACTGTAATATACTTGATACTTTATCAAATGTCAAGTTAAAAGTGATAATACTTATTATTTTAATCTTGATTTTCTTGTTTATTTTGGATAGCTTTCAATAGCGGAAAGGGCGGGACTCGAACCCACAACTCCAGCGAGAAGAACCACCGATTATAGATCGGGTGCTTTACCAGTTCAGCCACCTTTCCTGTGTCCGTTATAGTATTATTTTAAGCGGATTCACTTGTACACCTTCCTTTCTTGAACTGCTATAAACAGTTCGTTAAAGGTTTAACATTCGTGATTTATGAAGCCCCGTTATCCTCCCGATGGCGGGGCTTTTACGCTTCTGGGGTGTAATTTAACGAAATGCTATTGGAAGGTAAAGGAGGTTTGCTTCCGCTAAATCGGATGTTTACTTCCGATTTTCGGAGGTTTACTTCCGATTCGGTCTGTTGCTTCTAAATTGTCGAATGAACGCATCGGCTTTGTCAGGATCAAGCCCAAACTTATTAGCAACTTCATCATAGGCTTGTTGTTGATTGTGCAATTTGTCCCATTCGACTTGAAAGAATTCAAACATTTCTGGTGTATATTTACGGTTTGGCAAATATTGTCTCTTTGAAGCGTATTCTTGGTCTGCTTTTTTTCGTGCTTTTCTTGTTACTACTTCGATAAAATGTTTTGTTTCCACGCTTATTTTAGAATCGTCCTCTTCTTTCAGTTTTTCAAAAATCTCAATAAACTCACGGACAGCATTCCTACTTGAAATTATGAAAACTGCTTCAACTAATGCAGTTATGTGATTGTTAATCAACTTCAGGGTATTAACTTTGGATAAGCTAAATGGCTCGTGCCTCAAAATATTCAGCAAATCGGCATGTATTTCTTCAATAAAAATATCAGTCCAATCTTTATCCTTACCAACTCTAATACTTCGATACAGCTCTTTATGAAAACTCTCCTTTAATATCTTAAATTGGTCTTCCCACTCCTTACTATTTTGCTCCGCTAATTCAGCAAGCCCTGAATTCATAAGTTGCCTGTAAATAAAAAATCCTTCTCATGCCTTAGAGCAAACTCTTAGTTTACCCTCGCTGTCGTACCAGCGAATGAGAAGGATTTTAGATTCTTTTAACAGCCCATCTAAGGCGGTGTGCTGTTTTGTATTAGTCGGAATTTACATTATTTTTAGTCCTTATTCAAGGTTGGGTAACTGAATCCGAATGCTTAACTATTGTAAAAATAAGCAAGCAAAAGAATGACAAAAATTAGCACTATACAACATATCTTCAAAGCTTTTCTTTCATAAGGATAAAGACCTATGAGTCTAACCGACAAAGGTATTGGTTCTATGCTGCACGGGGTCGAGAAAATTGTTTGGATACCATTCAGACAATTTTTCCCGTGGTTTCTTGGTGTTGTCCTTTGGGTTTCAATATTAGTTTTTCCATCCAATGAAATGTCAGCCTTCATTTTCGACAACCCTCACTTACCTTCGAGTTTTAAGTTATGGCTTGTTCCACTTGGATTATTAGCTCTTTGTTTTATTGCCTCATTTGGTTTAATGGCTTTCATAGCGCAAATTCGATACGCAGTTTATTTAGCAAATAAGAAGAAGTGAAAGAAGATTTTCCTGCTTCTTTTTCATTGGTTCTAAATTTCTATGTTTTCGCCTATTCAAAATGCACCACTACCAACAATGTCAAATGCTTGTTATTCGCTGTCCAAATTACTATATTTTTTATTAAGTTATGTATATGAGTAAAATAATACGATCCAAGTCTTCTATTATAGCTATAGTACTCTGTGTGTTAACAGTGATTGGCTGTTCAAGCTCAAACAAAACCTCATCACAGCGACAACTGCTTCAACCCAATGACGAACTAGCGCTCCAGCACTTCTTGGAAGGTTCCCTTCTCGATCAAAAGGGAGATTTTGCAAAAGCAATTATCGAGTATAATGATGCGTTGCAATTCAAGCAAGATGCTGCGATTTATCACGCCCTTGCACAAGACTATGCCATCCTTGGAAAATATGACCATGCGATGCGCAATGGGCGCGAGGCGGTTCGCTTAAGTCCACAAAATCGTGAATACCATGAAATACTTGCATTAATATACCGTGAAGCATTAGAGCTTGACGCAGCACTCAAGGAATACGAATCCATTATCCGTATAGATTCTTCATACAAACGGGCATGGTTTGATCTCGCGGTCCTCTTGCAAGAGCTACGCAAACCCTCGGATGCGATCAAGACATATCAACGAATAATTGATCGGTTCGGGCCCAATGGCGACGTATACTTTCAAATGACGCAAATCTATAGTTCAATGAATAAGCTGGATAAAGCGACAGAAACACTCAAGGGCATGCTGGCAACCGATCCATCTAATTTTGAGATAAAAAAAGTGCTCGGAGATACTTACCTTCGGCGGGATAGCGCCGACGCAGCACTGCATATTTATTATGAACTGGCTGAGCTTAACCCGGAAAACTTAGAGCTTCGTGCGGCAATCGCACATGCACTTTTGATTAAGCAAGATTATAAGCGAGCAGAGGAACAGTTTAATGCTGTTATGCAAAAAGACACGCTCTCAGTGGAAGAACAGCTTCGATTCGGTCAAATCTTCGTATCGTTTGTGCAGAGGGATACGGCAGTCGCTCCCTATGCAATTAAGCTCTTCGAACGAGTAAAAGATTCGTATCCCAATGATTGGAGGCCCTATTGGTTTCTTGGAGCGGTTGATAACGTCATGCACGACGATTCCTCAGCGCTTCACAACTATTACAGGGTAAAAGAACTTGCAAGCTGGAACCCCGACGGCTGGGTAGGCATTGCCTCTATTTTCTATGACCAGAATAAATTTGACGATGCAATCGCCGTGCTTAACGAGGCAAAAAATATTGTACCGAACGAGTTTCGTGTTTATTTCTTGTTGGGAATATCCTACCAGCGTTTACATAAAGCGATTGATGCCGCAACGACGCTCGAGAAAGCCATACAGTTGAATGAGAAAAGTGTGGATGCTTTGACCGCACTAGGACTTGTCTACGATGAATTAAAGCGTCACGAAGACTCTGATAGCACGTATGAGCGTGCCATCAACATCGAGCCGGGGAATCATTTACTCTTAAATAATTTTAGCTATAGTCTCGCTGAACGCAGTTTACAACTTGATCGTGCATTAGCTATGTCGAAGGAAGCTGTTCGTCAGCAGCCGACAAACCAATCCTATCTCGATACGTATGGGTGGATTTATTATCAAATGGGTCAATACGAAGAAGCTGAGCGCTATATTCGCAAAGCAATTGAATTTGGCAGCAAGAGCCCAGTGATACACGAACATTTGGGTGACGTTTATTATAAGATGTCAAAGAAAGAGAAAGCCATCGAGTATTGGCAAAAGGCGCTTCAGCTTGATTTGACAAATGCTGTGCTGAAAGAAAAAATACAGAGGGGAAGCTTGTGAAATTATGGGCAATACTTGCCATGGTATGTTTCCTTGTGCTTGGCGGCGGGTGCGCCCCGGCTAAACGTGCCACCCGTGAGCGCACACTTTCAGCCAACGAAGTAATCAGTAAAGTACGTGAACGGGATGATCAGATCAAAACGTTGAAAGGGGACGGGAGTATTACAATAGAAAGTCCTGAAGCTTCCAACAGCGGCTCCTTTGATGTTGATTTGAAAAAGCCGGATTCTTTGCGCGTGGAATTCAACGGACCGTTCGGTATTCATATAGGCACACTGATGCTTTCCTCTCAGCAATATGTGTTCTATGATGCGCGCGAGAATCAAGCAACTGTAGGGAAACCTTCCAAGGAAACACTTCGATCAATGTTTCACATATCACTCCAACTTGATGAGCTTATCAAGGCGTTTACCGGTGCATTTCTTTCTCACCATGAGAATGATTCGCTCGAACATTTTTCTGTCATTGACGACCTTTATGTTTTACGTTATCGTACCAGCAAAGGAATGATAGAATACAGAATTGACCCCGACCAGTATCTCGTTGCCAGTTTTCGATCATTAGATGCTCAAGGAAAGCCGGATATAGTTGCCCTTTCTTCCCGATTCGACGACGAGCCGGTTGTTGCTATGCCAAGACTGTTGCGTGTTATCATGCCACAAGAACGTCGTAGCATTACCATTGCCTATGATGATATCCATATCAATGTTCCGGCGCATTGCACGTTCACTATCCCGAAACAAGCAGAAATTCATTATCGCTAATGATTCCTGTTCGATCATTAGTTATTTTTTTTGCCGTATTGTGTTGGCTGGGAAGTTCTGTTCTTATAGGACAGGAGACCATTAAGAAAAGGCAAACACAATTGCAATCTCTTCGGAAAGAAATAAATATCTATGAGAAGAAAATAAAGGAGAGCGCTAAAAAAGAACGCTCGACACTTGATTTATTAGATATATACGATCGTCAAGCAGTAGCGCTACAAAAACTGATCCGCAGTCTTCATCAAGAAGCCCTATTGATGGAGAACGATATAGAAACAACGCGTAGCTCAATAAACGATTTAAACAATAAAATATCCTTTTTGAAACGGCACTATGCTCGATACATTGCCGCCGTCTACAAATCGGGTCAAACCTACGATCTTGAGCTTTTGCTATCTTCGAAATCGTTAAATCAGGTGCTAATACGCTCCGAGTATCTCAAGCGATTCTCGGATCAGAGAAAACAAGATATAGAACGCATAGGATCTACACGCGATAACTATGAAGAACAAAGCGATCTTCTTCAACGACAGCTATCAGAGCAGCATGAGTTAATCGCTGAAAAGGCAAAAGAGGAAAAGAATCTTAAAAGCAAAGCAGCAAAAAGAAAATTGGTTCTTCAAGATATACGACGCGATAAGAAAAACTATCAGAAAGAAGTTACTCGTAAATTAGAAGCTGTTAAGGAGATGGAGCGGCTTATCGCAAAACTTATCGAAGAAGATCTGGAGAGAAGGGAACGTGAAGCTAAGCGAACCAAAAACCGAGCAACTTCGTCATCAACGCATGCAAATGAAGTTGCTATATTTGAAGCAAAACGCGGACGGTATCGTTGGCCCATTGCCGGAGGAAAAATAGTTAGCCGATTTGGAAACCATGAGAACCCGGTACTACACACTATTACCCAAAACACAGGAATTGATATCTCTACTGCTTCAGGGACAACCGTAGAAGCTATAACCGAAGGAGAGGTCTCTACAATTTGGTGGCTGCCATCATTTGGGAATCTGGTTATTCTAAGCCATAACGGAGGATATCGCACAGTCTATGCGCATATGTCAGAGATCTCTGTCAGCGAGGGTGATCGTGTTGCCGAAGGTGAAAGTATTGGAAAAAGCGGCGAAGCCCTATCAGGCCCACTCTTTCATTTTGAGTTGTGGAGAGACCGCGAGAAGCAAGATCCGGAACAATGGCTTCGTCCACGAGGAATGACACAAAAATAATTATATATTCATACGTTCAAGAAAAAGTACGTTATAACAGGTTTTGGTATAGTATTGATGATAGTAGTATAGCGGTTGCCATTCCTCTTTCCAATGTATTCGCAGCAATAAGAATTGATGTTTATCTTCCCACCAAAATTCTGTCAGCAAGGGCTTTGGGTAAGCCATTTTTTCGAATCTTTTCGGCAGCACTGTGAACATCATATTCTGAGCGAATATTTTCGTAGCTAAATTGTTCTGTATCGAAAATCCCGAAACTAAGCCGCCAGTCATTGTCGCGAGGTTGTCCGATACTTCCAACATTAACAATGAATTTCTTTCCCGGTGTAACTTCTTGTGTCCAGATATCGTCGCAAAATATTCCCGGGACATGCGAGTGTCCCACGAAACAAATCGGTGCAGAAAAATAGGAAAAATTAAATTGAGCATCGACAGGCGAAAGAATGTAATGCCATTCTTCTGGTTCATATGGCGACGAATGCACAAATATGAGCCCATTGCGTTCTAGAGTGTGTGGCAAACTATGAATATAGTCGATGTTCATGTCCGTGAGTTCGCTGTTAGTCCACTCTGCGGCTATGCGAGCAAAGGGATTAAAGAACTCAGTTCTTGAAAGGTCGATAGCAGCTTCGTCGTGATTGCCGAGGAGGACGTGGTTCGTTGTTTTGCGTACGAGGTCTATACATTCATTGGGGTTCGCGCCATAACCGATGATATCACCGAGGCAAATAATTTCATCGATGTTCTGCTTCTGTATGAGCCCAAGAGATTTCTCCAGCCCCTCAAGGTTTGAGTGAATATCTGAAATGATAGCGATACGCATGTTGAAATAATTTAGAAAATTAAACGAGAGTTGCAACAATACACGAGAGAAGCAATGAGCAACAATTGAATACTATGTTTTTTGCTGCTTCTTTTTAGCTGCAGGGAAAAGAACATTGTTGAGAATAAGGCGATAACCTGGAGAGCTTTTATGAAGATTAAGATCCGTCGGCGGATCGCCCACTGCATGTTGGTAATCTTCGGGGTCATGGCCGCTATAGAAAGTAAACGTTCCACGGCCGTAATTGCCATGGATGTAACGAACCTGATCTGTCCCCTCTTTTTCAGCCAGAACAATAACATTCTTTTTAATAAGATTTTTCTTGAAATTTGTTGTTTGGCCTATAAATCCTTTGATGATGTTAGCGTGATTCTGTGTGAGCATCGTTGGGACGGGGTCATATTTTGCAGAAAATTCAAATAGTGTAAAGTAATCAGTGCTTTGTTGTAACAGTCCGATCATGTCGCTAGGAGGCATATCGATATCAGAATACTCATATCGCAGAGGATTTTTTTCAAGAGTAAAATTTTCAAAAGCAAGACATTTTGAATAATCAATCTTTTTTTGAGCATTAGGATCCGCCGGATCTCCGTCATACACCGATTCACAGATGTCGGTATTCTCGGCAGCAAGTGCAATATCGTACGAATCGGTAGCAGAGCACATAGCAAACATGAATCCGCCTGCGGCAATATACTCCTTGATCTTTCGGGCAACAGTACCTTTCATGTCGGAAACCTTTTTGAAACCAAGCTCCTTTGCTTTCATTTCGTACATCACCTGTTGTTCAATGTACCATACCTGTGATGCCTGTGAAGCATAAAATTTTCCATATTGGCCCGTAAAATCCTCGTGATGCAAATGGAGCCAGTCATACTGTAACAATTTGTCTTGAACAACTTCTGTATCCCAAACTTTATCGTAAGGGATTTCCGCATACTTCAATGCTAATGTCACGGCATCGTCCCACGGAAGGGTATTCGGTGGCACGTACACAGCAATCTTGGGGGGCTTTTCCAATCGAACGGCATCCATGTTATTATCCTCCGATTGTACCTCGGCATAGACGCGTGCAGCGTCAGAACCGCTCAACTCATCAAAGGCAACTCCCCGAACACGACACTCCGTTGCAACCATATCAAAGCCATCGATGAGGAAAGAACCACCGCGATAATTCAGCAGCCAATCGACCTCGATGTTTTTTGTCAGCACCCAGTATGCAATGCCGTATGCCTTCAAATGGTCTGTCTGCTTCAAATCCATTGGGACTAATATTTTTTGTCCATAAAGAGGGTAACAGACAAAGAGAGAAATAAACAAACAAACGACGAACTTTTTTAAAAAGAATACATTAAGTGAATTCAACTTCATAGAGCCTCGTCGACCGTAATCAAGAATCATATATTATCTCCTCTCAGTTCGCGAATACGTTTCCTCGCGTCAGTTACATAGATAGAGTTGGGATGTCGCTCTAACAGCTTCTGATATGTTTCAATCGCCTTTAGAGAGTTGTGGAAACCGAGTTGATAAGTGTTGCCAATTTTCATCAAGGCGATGTCGAGAACGAGGCTCTCCGGAAAATCTCGTATTAATTTTTCATATGATGTGACGGCATCCTCATACTTTTGCATTTGCAAAAAAATGTCACCTATATTCATTAATACTTCGTCGATCAAAGTAGAAGTTGGAAAAGCTGTTATCATGGACTCAAAATTGTCAAGAGCGTCGGAATATTTCATTTGGTGCTTCAAAAAACTTGCCTTTGCAAATTCTTTGAGTGTCTGATCGCCAGACGCTGTGTTCTCCTCGATGAAAACCTTGAGCTTGAGCGCATCATTAGCAATATCCGCTATGATATTGAGCGTGAGAGCATTGAGCTTTTTGAGCGCATCTTTGAAATTGCCTCTGAAGTAATCAATTTCCGCAAGCCGAAGAGCGCCCCGCTCACGCTGGTCGCCACCCTCAACATACCGGTTAAGTAAAAGATATTCTTCCTCAGCTTTAGTGAGATCACCCTTTGCAAGAAAAACGTCGCCGAGCCGCAATGTTCCCTCTATCGTTATTCCGGGATGCGCAGCATACACTTTGCTTAATGTTTCAAATGTTGATTGAGCAGCCTCTAAATCTAACAGGCGATCTTGTTGAAGTATACCAATGTGAAGTAGCGATTGAGCTGCAGTTTCTTTTTTTGGGAATTGTGTTATCACCTGCCGGAACGCATGGACAACATTTTCATATTGTTCAACCAAGACACTTGACGGCTTCTTAACGGAAGTATTCTGAGAAACAATGTTCGTCGTGTCGTGCGCGGTAGTAGAATCCTCTAATGTTCGTGCGAGCCCGAAGTATACCTGTTCACGATTAGAGAAATTCGGATAAATGGTGAGAACATCTTGAAAAGCATTTGCAGCAGCCAAGTAGCTTTTGTCTCTCAATGCACGATGAGCAAAGTTATACAGTTCACCGCCGTTAGCACCCGTGGAAACATCGATAGTTTTATAAACAACATATGCAAGATCAAAATTGCGGCCCTCCATATAGAGCCATGCTTGCAAGTACAAAAGCATAAGATTACGAGGTTCTACTTTCGCAGCATCTTCAACGACGGTTATCGCATCGGTCAAGCCCTGCGTACGTGATACATACGATGACATTCGTTGCTGCACGAGAGAAAGCATCGATGGTGTTTGTCGAATCAGATTGATATACTCACGCGTGGCATCAGTATAGTTCAGAACAATGGTATGAAAAAGTGCTATCTCCGTTGCAAATAAATTAGGATTGTTACATGCCTTGCGTCCGCGTTGATACATGGCGATAGCACGTTCAAATAACCTGCTTTCTGCAAGTGCGCTCCCGACAACACGATAGGTTTGCTCGTTATCAGGATCAGTGGCAATAGCACGCTCCCAGCTTTCTGTCGCTTTCAGTTCATCCGATTTTTGTGCGTAGAACGTGCCTAGCTGTGCCAACATCCCGACGTCGTTCGGTGTTTGTGCTAACGAGCGCTGGAAAAGAGCTATGACTTCATCGTAACGTTTAAGCTGTAGATATCCTCTTCGAAGTGATTCAAATAAGACAGCATTGGTTGAATCTTCTGCATAAAGTTCCGCATATATTTTTAAGGCAGATTCAAAATCAGCGGAACGCTCATAACTTTGGGCAAGTCGAAACCGGATGTCGTTATGTGCTTTCTGTGCCCAACCCGACACAGGTGCAATAGCGATAAACACTATCATAAGACAGAACCTTAAAATATAGCTATTCATGCTAATAATATAACAAAAAAATGCTTATTGTTGCACCCAGAAATTACACCTCGGGATACAATCAACAAACAACTTAATGAAGGAAAATGGTTGCTTTTTTCGTACAATATTCTTTAATTTATTACAATTGTTGTATCAGAGAACGTAAAACGAATGGGGGTAGTTGCCAGATTGAATATTATCAGCTAATATCATAATCATCTATCATACTAACTTTTGTGGAAAGGAGTAGTATCATATGCAAACGTATTTGAGAGCGCTCGAACCATATGTGGTTCGTGCTCAAGTATCTCTTGGTTATCTCGATGTTCGTAACTACGATGGCCCATGGACAGAACGGGGGAATCTTGTCGGTGCGCCAATAGAGCGAGGAGCGTAATTATGATGCGACCGGAAGGATATCAGATAGACCCGAAAGAAATTGCGGGATGGAAAGTCAACGTGACCTCATACAGCATTGGCGATCTATATTATTGCCATATCGATAATGTTGATCCCGGGGTTGTCATAGTGCGTACAGAAGCGCCAACACGCGAAGAAGCTCTTCTGCTTGCAATCGCAAAAGCAAAAGAACGATTACAAAGTAAAATAGGATAAGGAATGATCTTTCAACAATTTAGACATGAACAGGGCGGGTGCTTATCGTATATCGTCGGTTGCACACAGCGACAGGTGTGTGCTATTGTCGATCCGCAACTCGAAGTAGAGCAGTACATCAACTATGCGCGTACGCACAGCATGAATATTACGCATGTATTTGAAACACATGCTCAAGCAGATCACCTTTCGGGCGCGAAAAAACTTTCTGATGTAACCGGCGCGCCCGTCCATTATCACGAGTCCGTTCAGGCAGGGTTTCCTGTTGTAAGAATGAAAGATGGACAGGAAGTCGTTGTAGGGAATATCGTGTTGAAAGTTATCCATACTCCTGGCCATACGTCCGACAGTGTCAGCATTCTTGTTATCGACACGACGCGCAGCAAAGAGCCATGGCTGGTGCTCACGGGTGATACACTTTTCGTGGGTGACACGGGTCGCCCCGATCTCGACGGAAGCGCCGAGCGGTTATACGACAGCATTTGGGGAAAGCTTCTGAAACTCGATGACAGCGTAGAAATCTATCCCACACACTTCGCAGGATCGTCGTGCGGTAAGGCAATGAGTCCGAAACCGAACTCGACAATCGGGTTTGAACGAAAATTCAACCCGGCATTGCAGGTAAAATCAAAACAGGAGTTCGTCGATTTTGTCATGGCGGATTTGCCCGTACAGCCGCCACGATTCCAGAAGGTACGGCAATTTAACTTAGGGTTCCTCAAAGAACCACCCATCGAAAGGACATACGATATGAATGCGTTACAAATCACTGTTGAGCAACTCAAGAAAGAACTCGACAGCAGCGAGAAGCCGTTCGTTCTCGACGTTCGCGAGCCAAGCGAGTACACGAAAGCAAACATCGGCGGCACACTGATACCGTTAGGAGAAATACCGAAGCGATTTTCGGAGCTGGACAAGAGTAAAGAAATCGTTGTCCATTGTCATCATGGCGGACGAAGCCAGCGCGCAGTGGAGTTTCTGTACGAGCAGGGCTTCACCAATGTGAAGAATCTCGTGGGTGGTATCGATGCGTGGTCGGTGAAGATCGATCCGAAGGTGCCTCGTTACTGAGGCGCATTCACAGAAAATAAAAGGATGAAATAAAAAACCCGGTCTGATGAGGATCGGGCTTTTTGTTATGCCCCGTTCTTACTTTATGCCGAGTGATTTTTGAAACCACTCAACCAAATCTTGCTCGTCTACGATACTCCACGAATGAGGATGCCGGCCGCCATCGGGGAGATATCCTTTGTTGTATGTAGTGATCAGCTCAGCGTTTGAATTGCCGAGAATGTTGAGCTCATTAATGAACCCCGCCAGATGAAGTCCAATGGCGCATCGCACACAGCAATACAACGAGGTATGATATTGTATTTTGAGGATGATGAAGCTGAGAAGAGAGTCATCTTGATTGCGCGCGTCCCCGCAAGAGATATTCCGACAAACATGAGGTATCCCTGAGGCAATTCATACTTGACAATCACCTCGTGAAGATAACCTTCAATCTGAAGCATGCGGGCTTCGTCGAAAAAGAATTCCAGTCTATTCCCTGTGGAAACGAACATGACTCCAATGTCGCGGCTTATAGCGTGTCGAAACAACTTGTTCGTCGTATCTCTATCGGCATTGAAGAACACAATGAGCCCTTTGGCGTGCTTGTTACCGGGCAGTATCAACGTGTAGCCCGGCTCTTCCGCAGGAATGGCTATAGACTCGGTGAGATAGATTTGCCCGCCAGCCGGCTCTCGGTGCTGCTCAACGAATTGAGAAAATGACACGACCGGAAGCAGAATAAGCAACAAAAATGCTTGACGTTGTTTCATATTAGTCCTCGTGGGAACGGAGCATAATGTTCAGCGGCGCAACCAAAAACAGCTTCAGAGTGACTAATTGCTTTGGGTTTCTTGTTTAGGTTTCAGTGTGTCAGTCAATAAACCCACAGTAATAAGAAAGATTAAAGTTCCTATTGAAAAAATGATCTTGTTTGTAAGAAGTCGATCGTATTCGACACCTGATGCTCCGAGAAAGGTTGGACTAGTCCAATAGATTTTCTCGGCGAAGCCTGCGATGATCACGGTGAGCCCAAACCATTGATTAATCCACTTATATAAGGCGAATCCACCTGCGACAAGCAAGAAACCGACCGCCCAATAAAAGCGAAGCTCAAAGATTTCCTTGGACTTGTTTTCCCAATCAGTTATGGCTTCACGAATTTTGTATTCGGTTTTGTATGGTTCGGTTTGTTCACGCTCGAATCGTGGTACCTTCGGATTAGAATTGTCAGCATCGTAAGATTTAACTTTTTGGTGAGCCTCTGTGTAAAGCTTCTCAAGCTGCTCGATTGATGTCGCTTTCTTAATGTCGCTGGAGCTTGAATCTGCATACTTATCTAACACAGACTCCTTGGGCTCGAACCATTTGAGATAGATATGCCGAACTGTGTAGGCGGTAACTGAAACAACGGCGAGAACAAAAAGAGTTTTTTTCAGTGCATTCATTGCGACCACTCCGATTAGTTGGAAATTAAGTTAGGTTGCGTTGCGTATAACGTTTTGCGGGTTTAAGAAGTTGGCGATTTCGGAGCACAAAACTGTCAACCTGCACGAAAGTTTGATTGAAAAACTGAACTTGATTTAACCACCGAATCGCCAATTTCTTAAACCCGCTGTTACAGGCAGTGTTTCTATTTTGTCGTTCCATTTTATACAGTTCGCAAAATCTTTTCCATCTTCCGTCCTTTCGCCAATTCATCTACCAATTTGTCTAAATACCTTGCCTGCCGAGTCAATGGATTTGTAATTTCCTCTATTCTGTAACCACAAATAATTCCTGTTATGAGATGAGTATTAGGGTTCAATTTTGCTCTCTTGAAAAATGCTTCAAAAGTCACTTTCTTATCAATCAATTCTTGTAATTTTTTGTCATCGAAGCCGGTCAGCCACTCTATAACTTGATGTAATTCTTCTTTTGTCCTGCCCTTCGTCTCAACTTTTGTGATATAGTGCGGATAGACAGATGCAAAAGTCATCTTCGCTATTCGCTCATCGTGTTCGGGTGTAGTTTTCATACCTTTATGTTTAAATGTTAATCGCACAAATTATTTTAATCTTTCTAATTGTCCTTTTCTTTTAACTATGTTTTTATAGTCCCACTGTATTTCTATTGATTTTTTAAGCCACCGTTTTAAGTCTTTGGTATTGATTTCACCTGTGGTGTTATAAAAAATCGAAGCATCCTTAAATTTTTCTCCTCTTACCATCAGTTTTTCTTCGTCAAAACGTGCACCGCTCCAAAACATCAAGCGAATGCCACGTTTTTCTTTACTGTATCCGACAATCGGGTTGCCTTCTATAAACCAAACAGGATGAGCGTGCCAGATTTTGTTGTCTGCCTTTGGCAGATGTCTGTTGATTTCCTGAAAAAGGAAATCGCAAATTGCTTTGTCGTCAGAAGAAAGTTAGTTGTTGTATGTAATAGTGTCCATTATTGTGAGACGTTATTTAAACCATTTTTTCGCATTTGGTCTCCGATGAGGGCAGCCAGGCCAACAACAAGGTTGTCGTTTACCATCTTTCAATTCTTTAACCATACGGCCAATATGTTCTATCCTAGTCTCTGACTTTTTGACTATAGTAACCCTACATATCCACTCGTTACGTTGAATTGGCGTAAGGTTATTCCAGTAGGCAAGTATTTGCGCATCAGAAGCCAACGCCTCCTCCATATCTTTCGGCACATCGTGCACTACACCATCTGCAATTTTCTTGGACATAATATCAAATGTGGTAATTATTTTGATGTTTCATCTTTTTGCTTTTTGTGTCTTCATCAACCCTAAACTTCACTATTTTCTTAATCAATGTCAGAGGTAATTGTTTGTCAATAGGAAATTGAATAGCACCTTTTGAAGTGCGGTATTTTTCCAACTCTTTTTTGAAGTGAACAATCGGGTTGGGCGTGGGATAAAAGCCGATATGCTCTTTATGCACAGCATAATAAACCAACACTTTATTTTGTCGGAAAGCGGGCATACCGTAGCTGATGGTTTCTGTAGCTTGTGGAGCAACCTGTTTTATTGCCTGTCGCAGTTGTTCCAGAATCTTCTGAATATCCTTAGACTGCGAAGTGTGGTATGTGTTTATGTCTTTAAATTTTAAGTTGCTTTTGTTCATATGTCAAGTCATTGTTATGTTGTCTAACATTGCCTGTAACATCTATAAAAACGCAATATAGCGTTTTTATTTCTTTTCTTTGCAGCATGATTTTAGCAATTACTGGTTATATATCCTAAATAATGTTTACAATTTGTACTTAGAAACACGGTGCCCTACTATCTTACTAAACTCCTCCTACATTGTCAATTCCTTCTGCTTAATATGTTTCCGCTGTCCCACAGCATACGCCAACCTCATGTATTTGCGGAATTCTGCACTGAGATACGACTCGTCATGAATTTTTAAATGGTGCACATGATATTAGGAAGCAAGATGTTGATTCTTGTGCTGGGCATTCCTGCCGGACAGGACATACAATAATGTAGCATAGAGTATCAACAAACCATACCCCTGAGGATTTGAGAAAAATGCACTATACCAATGAGGACCCATCCACCGAAATGAATTCTCTCCCCGGCTGTTTAACATGAACAACATCACACCAACGAGAACGGCATACTGCCACCGAAACTTCACCGACCCAACGTAAATGATAATACCCGCCAGCGCAGGGAAAGCGATCACAAGGTGGTGTATTTCAACATAGGGCTGGATCAAGAGCAAGCCGATCAGGCAAACCGCAAATTGAAAAACGGGCAGACCGTTATTGTTCTGTTCGTGCATAGCGTTACGTGCCCTTGATCGCTGAAAGACAATCGCAGTCAAGATGATGATCACTATCGAAGTAAGAGCCGGCAGCGCTTTTGAAAGCCATGGAAGATGAGCGATAGGATTTGCCAGCGCATTATTGATGAATAAAAACTGCCACCACACAGCAATCGCTTTATTATTGAGTTCGGGAGCTCTCGCGCTGATTGCAGGCAATACCTCACGAACATATGTACTGTCAACAGAAGGGGCAAGTAATTGCATCATAGCGAGGAAAAAAGAAAACGCAAGCACAAAACCAATGATATAACGTAGATTTTTCCGCCAAATAAAATACAGGAGAAGTAATACCGGGCTTACTTTAATGAGCGTAGCTGCCGCTAAGAGAGCGCCTCCAAGCAAAGAACTATTTCGTGTAGACGAAATCCATGAGAGCATGAGCAATAATAACACAATGTAATTCACCTGTCCGAGTGTCATCGTTTCAAGTGTCGGCATAGATGCCACGAAGATAGTAATAATCAACAGGGTGAGAACGTCAAGTTGTGGCTTTCGTTTGAAGATTACAAACGTAAGAACAATACACCCTACGAAAGCAACAAGACAAATCACAGACCATAAAATCCGCGCCGGAGGAAATGACAGTGTCGACAACGGTGTAATAATAATTGCTAAGAAAGAGGGATAAATGTATGCAGGGATAATGCTCTTATGCATTTGCCACGCAGTCTGTTCATCGATGGTAATCTGGATTGTTTGATGTCCGTCGGTACTTCTGTATGGGTTGATGCCCTCGGCAATGAATCGCGAAGCAGCATAATACGACCCAAAATCATTCACAATGTCCTGATCGTTTGGTAAAAATGTTGGCAGGAATACTTTGTTGACAAAATGGTAGGCGAGCGCCAGATAAGCGAGGATATACAGGGTGTTGCGAATTGTTCGGCTCATGATGAACAGCTGCCTTGCATTAGAGGCACGTCGCTCGCTTCATCGGGAAATCAGAGCTTCGCTCCTTGCCCTTGATTGTTCCCTCAATACGCGCAACGAGCGAATCCGAGCCAACGAGTCGATAGATAATGCGCTGAGGGAAATCATGCTCAGGGTTTTCAAATATTACCTCGTGCTTATTGCTCTTGATCAGCTTGAACGATGCTTCTTGTTGTCCGGAGGGGTTGGCTATGTAATAAATAGCGCCAGTCGTGTCTTGTACGATACGCACAAATTCATATTCTCGTGTTTTCCCATTAGCAACGGTACGGCTCATGCCTAACATTGTTTTTCCTGCAGGTTTCATCCATTGTTCGTCGTAGATACGACCGCGCTCAGTATTCGACCAACAACCCGCGAGCCAGGAGAAGTCATCCATTGTTGGTGTGTGTGGTTGCGACGACATCAACGGCAGAACAAAAATTGTGAGGAGTAGCATTATCTTTTTCATCTTGGTAATCCATTCATCATGTATATCTTGGTCAACTAAGGTGTACGACTGTTTCAACTGGCGAATAAGCCTTCGGTAAATGCGCCACAGTCAGATTCTTACAATCTATTTATGAGTGATGCGGGCAATTCCTTCTTTAATCCAAGCCGCATACTTGTACGATGTTTTATCCAGATCAAATGAACGATATAATGCAAGCGCACGCGCTGAATCGCCAACAGCTTCTGTAAGGCGAGCGAAAAAGAATCCGCGTATCACGGATTCAGATAGACTTTTGTCTTTATTCTGTAACAACCAAAGATACGTAACCAAATGTTCAGAAGGGGGAATGGCGGACGGTATACTTTTTAGCACAATAACGTCAGACCAAGAGTATATGCGACTTGATAATCGTGCACGTGTCTCAGGCTCCAAGGGCTCGTTGTTTTTTCGCATGTCATTCAACACCTTTATGAGCGTTATGACGTAGTCAGAATCATCCATGCTTTGCAAGGCAGCAAGTTGCATCTTTCTCACATAACTTCTATCACGGTTCGACATAAGTGCGGCAGAGAACTCATTCATAGCCATCGTGACAGAGCTTCTGCCTTCAGAGGTAGCTCCTCGTTCCCGGCAAATCATCCAGAAACCCAGCATCGCATGGGCATACGTATTCACCGGATCAATTTGCAATGCGTCATAAAAAAATTTGCTTATCTCTAAATTGTGTATTCCATCCAACCGTTTCAGATAGTTTCCGTAACCTGCATGTGCATAGATATCGGCGGCTTCTACCGGTTTTGCCGTATCAAGAATTTCATATAAGACAGGAACAACCTTATCGACAATCTCGCGAAACGATTGCTCCTTACTTATGCCAACGAAGTATCCTGCATTACGCAGCCATGCCATTCCCAGTTTCGCTTGTTGATTTCTGTAGAATTGATCTATAGTAACCGCCTCTTGCATTTGATTCCACGCGGCAGAGTAATCGCCGGATGTTGCTTGCAACGTTGCGCCCGCCGCGATTTTTACAGCACGATCTCTTTGTTCCTGTGGAATGTCAATAATGGCTTGATCTGGATCTCCCGAAAGAACCGAAATAACGTAGCCGCCGAACCCAAGAACCATTGCTACCAATGAAAGCACAAATAAGTAGGTAATAATCAACTTGATGATGTCGGATGAAAGATGTCGTGTGAGTTTAGGAAATAAACGCGCGCTGATTAATTGGCGCGCGATATAGAAAAATATCGCAGCAAACAACCCGGCTAACCCTAAGGGTGTAGATATATTTGTAGCTATTTCAAATATCTTCTCCATAAGATCCTAATACGTTCGCACGTTACCGATCATCGTATCAAACACGCTGTCCACCGGCTCCCACAGCTCGATCTTGTTTCCCTCGGGGTCCATGATGTGCACAAATTTTCCATACTCAAACGTCTCAATGCTATCTACGACTGTGACACCCTCGGCTCGCAGTGTTTCTACGAGCGCTTCGAGGTTTTGCACGCGGAAGTTGACCATGAATTCCTTCGGCGACGGATCGAAATATTTTGTGCTGTCGGAGAAAGGCGACCACGCCGAGAACCCCTTTTGCTCGGGATTATCGGCGTGCTTCCACTCGAAGCTCGTTCCGTGCTTGTCGGTCGTGAGCCCTAAATGTGTGCTGTACCATTGGCGTATCTTTTCGGGGTCTTTACACTTGAAGAAAATACCGCCAATACCTGTGACGCGTTGTGATTTCATACTATGCTCAGAATTGTTGTTGACAAGTTGCTTTTGCTGCTGCCCGACCTCCGTTCGGTTCTGGCAGGTAGTAAAGTACATTATGATAAGAAGAAAAAATATCTTTTTCATTGTAGCTGACGAGATTGAGATGTACTTTATTCTTTATGTTGAGTCTGCGCTCGCCTCATCAGTTCATCCGGCGAAACGTCTTCGACGTGTGTGGCAATCCACCACATATTGTCTGAAGGATCGATTACGCCGGCATTGCGGTCGCCGTAAAACTTGTTTGCCGGCTCCATAATCGAAGTTGCCCCCGCCAGTAGCGCACGTTTATAGATAGCATCTGTATCGTTGACGTACAAGTACATAGCGCAGGGCATTGGTTTGAAGTCGCCTCGCGCGTCACTCAACATGATAATAGAATCACCGATTTTTACCTCGGCATGCATGATGACACCGTCAGGTTGCTGCATGCGCTCGATTTCTTGTGCATCAAACGCCTGCTTCATGAAATCAATTAACTTGGCTGCGGCCTGAACGACAACGTACGGCGTTACAGAATGATATCCATCTGGGATGGGTTTGACGGGCATAGTAATGTTTTCCTTTTAGAGTTATTGTTGATATTCCTTTGCTCGATACATGATGAATTGTATAAATACAATTCTCGAGACGATCATAACTTACGAAAATATCTTGATGGTGTCAATACGAGAGCTTGAATTCTCTCTCCTTTTTGTGTACTTTCCAATAACTTGTGATGTCATCATACTCCCGACAACTCCTAACGTTACAAAAGACCATCATCCGCTGTGACAAGTGTCCGCGGCTTGTTCGGTGGCGTGAGGAAATAGCGCAGGAGAAAGTCGCGCGCTTTTGTACGTGGAAATATTGGGGAAAGCCGGTGCCGAGTTTTGGTGATCCCAACGCACGATTGTTGGTTGTTGGCTTAGCGCCCGCAGCCCACGGCGGCAACAGAACAGGACGAATGTTCACCGGTGATCGCAGCGGTGATTGGTTGTACCGAGCGCTGCACAAGTTTGGTTTTGCTAATCAATCCGAGTCTGTTTCAAGCGATGATGGGTTAACGCTCAGCGATTGCTATATTACTGCATCTGCGCGTTGTGCACCGCCAAAGAACAAACTTTTGCCGAAAGAATTGCTAAACTGCAGACCGTATTTATTGACTGAGCTTCAACTTTTAAAAAATGTTAGTGTCATTATTGCTCTCGGCAAGGTTGCATGTGATACTGTTTACTCTGCATTCAAAGAATTAGAACGCACATCGTTACCAAAGCGACCCGCATTTGGACATGGCAAAGAATACAAACTCAATGGAAGTCAAACGCTCATTGCCTCATTTCATCCGAGTCAGCAGAATACATTCACAGGCAAGTTGACGGAGAAGATGTTTGATGAGGTGTTTTGGAGGGCTAAGCAAATTATTGATAATAGTTATTCACTGTGGAGACGCAGAAAACGCAAAGGATCGTGAAATCTAATTCTCTCTGTGTCCTCCGCGTCTCAGCGGTGATATTTTGAAAGAAAGAAAATGGAAGCAGAATTCAACAACAAAGTCTTTATCGTCACTGGCGCTTCGAGCGGCATCGGCAAAGCCACAGCTCTGAAAGCTGTCGAACGAGGAGCAAAGGTAACATTTGTTGCACGGCGCGAATCGGTACTCGAAACGCTAACTTCAAAACTCGAACCATCTCGAGTCGAAATGATTGCCGCCGACGTAACCAAAGAGTCCGACCGTCAACGCATTATCGACCAAACGCTTTCACGTTTTGGCGGCATCGATGTCCTTATCAATGCTGCAGGCATTATTGCAAACGGTACAATAGAAAATACATCGTTGGAGCAATGGGACACAATGTTTGATATCAATCTCCGCTCATTGTTCCGTTTAACCCAGTTGGCGTTGCCTTCTATTATAGAACGAAAAGGAAACATTGTCAATGTTTCGAGCGTGACGGGCGTTCGTGCGTTTCCCAATGTGCTTGCTTACTGTGTGAGCAAAGCAGGCGTCGATCAACTTACGCGGTGTGCTGCATTAGAGTTAGGACCGAAATGTGTCCGTGTCAACGCCGTCGATCCGGGCGTCGTTGTCACGAATCTTCACCGCACAAGCGGTATGGAAGAAGAAGTGTACAAGAAATTTCTCGAGCACAGCAAATCAACACACCCCATCGGTCGTGTCGGCACGCCGGAAGAAGTTGCAGAGTTGATTCTTTTTCTTGCATCCGAACGAGCAGGATGGATAACAGGCACCAGTGTCAGTATCGACGGCGGCAGGGCGCAAACGTGCGCAAGGTAGATTTAAGTAAAAAAAATCAAAATGTAAAATGAAACAATGATAAAATGAGTCAATGAAGAAATCATTAACAAAAAAACTTTCGCTTGCCACGAAAGCCATTCACGGCAAGCACCTTCATCCCTTCAAAGGACCGGTGACAACGCCGATTTATCAAACGAGCACGTATCGATTTGAGAACTCGAACGATGCTATCCGTTACGCCCAAGGCGATCCGAACGTTCTCGTCTATACGCGCTATCATAATCCGACAACGAACGAAGTTGAAGACCGCATAGCATTGATGGAAAATGGCGAAGCATGCGCGTTATTCTCTTCGGGCATGGCTGCGGTATCCACGGCTGTGCTTGCATTGTGTAAGAACGGTGATGAGATCGTCAGTACGCCCGGATTATATGGCGGGACATATCGATTTTTTAGAGATACGCTGCCTAATTATGGAATCAATATAAAATACGTTGACCCCAATTCGCTCGAAGACTTGCTGTATCTTATCACTCCCAAAACGAAGATCGTGTACTTTGAAACACCGACAAATCCCACGCTCGGTATAGTCGATATGAAACGTCTTGTCGAACTGACGCGTAAAGTGGAAAAGGAATTCCGCAAGCGTATCACGATCCTCATCGATAATACATTTGCCTCGTGCCTCAATCAACGGCCGTTCGATGCCGGCGTCGACGTCATCTTCGAAAGCGCAACAAAATATTTAGGCGGTCATGCCGATATCATGGCTGGCGTGCTTATCGGGACGAAGGAATTTATCAAGAAAGCGAAAGGACTTGCAAAACATCTGGGCGGAACGCCCGATCCGTTCATGTCATTCCTGCTCGACCGCAGTTTGAAAACATTCGAATTGCGTGTTCAGCGGCAGAATGAAAATGCAATGACGCTTGCACGTGCATTAGAGAAACATCCGAAAGTATCGCGAGTTCTCTATCCCGGCTTACCATCTCACCCCCAACACAAACTTGCGAAGAAACAGATGCAGGGCTTCGGCGGCATGGTGACGATTGAAGTAAAAGGCGGAGTAAAAGCCGCTGTAAAAGTATGTGACTCGCTCAACATTGCCGTCAATGCAATGTCGCTCGGAGGTGTGGAGACACTTGTGAGCATTCCCGTCTATTCTTCGCACATCAACATGACGAAGGATGAATTAGCAAAGCATGGTGTGACACCGGGGATGATTCGGATCTCCGCTGGTGTAGAGGGAATAAAAGATTTGATGGAGGATTTTAAGCAGGCACTCAAAAGAGCATAATTCACTTGGGATGATTGAGAATATTGGTAATCAAAAAATCACAAATTTCAACCATCCCAATAATACCAAGTGAAAACTACTTCTCAATCATATAAATCTCACGGCGTCCATGATCGAGAAGATCATGGTATCCCTTCATGGCCTTCTGAAGATTCTTGTCTTTCGTAGTTTTTCGGGACATAGCGGCGTATTCTTCGAGGCTTTTCACTTCCGTTTCCGAAACGACGGTCCAATACCGCTCGGCGGACATATCCGTCATGATGCGCATTGTTCCCAGACCCATTTTCTTGGAAATCTTACCCAATGCCTTGAATTTGTCAACCATCTCCCGCGCTTTTCCCGGTTTACAATACATAATATCGCGTATGAGATACATAGGTTGCTCCTTCTAAAAAGTTAGATTATGTTATGTAAGTTAAATGGAGTAAACGAATGTACTGAAAAGTGATTTAATTGGCAAGAAGTCTTTGCAGTAGATTCGGGTCGACATTCCCACCACTGATGACGGCGCAGATTTTTTTACCTGTGATGTTCGATCTGTTTGTCATCACTGCAGCAGGTGCTACAGCGCCGGTCGGTTCTACAATAATTTTCATTCGCTCAAGGAAAAATTTCATCATAGGGAAAATATCTTCATCTTTGATGGTGATGACATCGTCAACATAACGCTGGATGATCTCGAAGTTAAGAGTCCCGATAGAAAGTGTGCGCATCCCGTCAGCGATGGTGTTGCATGATTGCAGCTTGACGATACGCTTCTCGTGGAAGGATTGATATGCATCGTTTGCTCCTTCTGTTTCTACGCCGATCACCTTGACGTTAGAAAACAGGTTTTTTGCTGCAAGTGCACAGCCCGATATTAAACCGCCGCCACCGATGGGCACAAAGAGATAATCGAGGTCTTTAAACTCGTGAAAGATTTCCAATACCAGCGTGCCCTGGCCGGCGATAAGCTTCTCGTCATTGTACGGATGGATGAGTGTGTAGCCGTGTTTCTTGATAAACTCGTCGGTTGTCTGCTCACGGGCGTCGGTCGAATCTTCACAGAAGATCACCTCGGCGCCGTAGCCCTTCGTCGCTTCGACTTTGTTCTTCACCGAGTTATGCGGCATCACGATTGTCGCTTTGATGCTGAACAGCTTACAGGCAAGCGCTACGCCTTGCGCATGATTGCCCGATGAATGCGCAACGATGCCGCGTTTCTTTTCTTCTTCCGTCAGCGAGCTGATTTTGTTGTACGCCCCGCGAAACTTGAACGCCCCGATACGCTGAAAATTCTCCGCCTTGAAGTACACCTCGTTGCCGTTCTGTTGGTTGAACGTGCGTGACGAGAGCAACGGCGTCTTGTGGACGACGGGCTTGAGTATTCTGTAAGCGGTTTCTATGTCGGAGAAAGTGAGCACCGTAGAACTACTTCCAAATTGAGTAAGGTGATTGCATCATCCATTCTAATTCGTCCCATATTTCTAATTTATCGTCCGAGTTATAGTATTGATTGAACCAGCGCTTGCATGTCGCAATATCATAGTCAAGATAAAAATAGGACAGTAGAACAGAAGCGTATGCCGCCCGTTCTCCATTGTCTTGATCATATTCTTTCTTTAGAGTTGGAACTGGCATTTCCGAGAGCCTCAAAAGTTCATTCAAAAACAGGGTGGTATCAATATCGGGGATAGCGGGTGCAAGAAAAAACCGATCACCCTTGAGCAGGTAGCGAGCTACAGGATTCAACGGATATTTATACCTACGCCAACATGCGTGGCAGGTATGGTAGTAATCAGGCATAACATGGTCACGTACTTCGTTGTCTACTAGTTGAGCATATTGGTCGCTGAATATATCCACGCTCTTAAAAGTATCAGGCGCAATCTGTTGGAGTACGATGAGTTTCCAACAGCAATGCTCTCCGCCTGAGTAAACGTTGAGTATTAGTTCGGACACGCCATCGGAATCAATATCTTTAAATGTATACCCCTCGAATTTCTGTCCTATTTCAGACCGGTCATTGATGAACTGGGCAAGCGTCATCGTATCCATAGCTTCAAGTTCCTGAGCTATAGTCTCCGTAAGCTCAATGACAATCTTGGTGGAATCAATTTGCGTTTGACCAAACGCAACGGAGGCAATGAGGTAGGTCAGTAGCATCGATAAAATGATTTGGTATTTCAAGTCGTGCATTTCTATTTAATTTCAAGAATTATCTTCCCAAAATTCTTTCGCTCTTCCATTCTTCGTTGTGCATCTGCGGCTTGTGCAAGTGGAAATACTTTATCAACTATCGGTTTCAGTTCTCCGGATTGGAAAAACTTTAATACTTCTATAAGTTCTTGTTTGGTGCCCATCCACGAGCCGTAAATGGTTTGGTGCCGGGAATACACATAGCGTATGTCGATATTGCATTGATAACGGGTGGTAGCGCCGCAGGTGACGAGTCTGCCGCCCTTTGTAAGTGTGGTGATACTTTTTTCCAGCACTTCTCCGCCCACATGTTCGAAGACAACGTCAACGCCGCGTTTACCCGTGAGTCGCTTTACCTCCTCGACAAAATCTTTCTCTTGGTAATTGATAAGCTCATCGGCGCCGATATCTTTTGCTTTGTGAAGCTTCTCATCAGTTCCGGCAGTTGTAATAACATGCGCACCGATAAGCTTTGCCACTTGTATTGCAATTGAGCCGACACCGCTTCCCGCACCATGGACAAGTACAGTTTCTCCGGGTTGAAGTTTTGCCAATGTCACAAGCATGTGCCATGCTGTAAGCGAGACTGCGGGAATTGCTGCAGCTTCAGGAAAGTCTAAATTCTTTGGGATCGGCAGAACATTGACAGCCGGAAGCTTGACAAACTCGGCGTACGTGCCATCTTCGACGACGCCAAGGACACGATAATTCCTGCATAAGTTGTCTCTCCCTCCAAAACATTGCTCGCAGTGTCCGCACGAAATTCCGGGCGATATGAGCACGCGGTCGCCAGCGTTGACATGTTTGACTTCGCTTCCAACTTCTGCAATGATGCCGGCGCCATCTGTGCCGGGAATATGAGGCAGGGGAATGTTACGTTCTCGTTCCCCGCTTCGAACCCAGATGTCGAGATGATTTAATGCTGCAGCTTTGAGCTGCAAAAGAACATCGTTGGGACCGATGGCCGACGTCGGAGCTTCTTCATAACGAAGAACGTCGACACCACCGAATGAATGAAAACGAACAGCCTTCACATTTACCTTTCCTGTGCAAGTTCCCAGTGCTCGGGCGAGCGCCAGAGACTGGAAAGAATGAGCTCGCGCATGAAGATAAATTCTTTTGGGAGCTTATCATATAATTTTGAAAACAACTCTTGTTGCGAAAGTAATTCGTTTTTCCAATCATTTGTTTCAACCGACATCACCTTATTGAATTTCTCTATGGTGAAGTTTTCCAGTCCCTCCCAGGAGAGATCTTCGTAGCGGGGCATCCACCCCAATGGTCCTTCGATTGCATAACCACGTCCGCGCGCTCGGTCAACAATCCATTTTAGGACACGCATATTTTCACCGTAGCCGGGCCAAACAAATTTTCCGTTCTCATCTTTGCGAAACCAATTCACGGCAAAAATACGAGGCGGGTTGGGCAGGTTGCGTCCGAATTGCAGCCAATGATTGAAATAATCTGCCATGTGATAGCCGCAGAACGGAAGCATTGCCATCGGGTCGCGGCGCACTTTGCCAACTTCGCCGGCAGCAGCAGCCGTAGTCTCGGATCCCATGGTTGCAGCCATGTACACACCGAAGTTCCAATTCGCCGATTGATATACCAGCGGAACCGTGCCGCTTCTTCGTCCGCCAAAAATTAAAGCGCTGATAGGAACACCTTGCGGGTCTTCCCACGCAGAATCAATAATGGGATTCTGCGTAGCCGGTGCGGTGAAACGTGCATTCGGATGTGCTGCGGGGCGGCCCGAGTTTGTCGTCCAATCTTCGCCTTGCCAATCAATCAATGTATTCGGAGGCGCATCGGTCATACCTTCCCACCAAACATCGCCATCAGGTGTCAAAGCCACGTTCGTAAATATCGTGTTAGCGCGGATGCACTCCATTGCATTGGGGTTCGTCTTGTACGATGTGCCCGGTGCGACGCCGAAGTATCCCGCTTCGGGATTAATCGCATGAAGTTTTCCATCGTCACTGGGTTTTATCCAGGCAATATCGTCGCCAACAGTAGTAATCTTCCATCCGCTGAATACCTTCGGAGGAATGAGCATGGCAAAATTTGTTTTGCCGCAAGCGCTGGGGAATGCTGCTGCAACATAGGTTTTTTCTTTCTCGGGAGACTCGACGCCAAGAATCAGCATGTGTTCGGCGAGCCAACCCTCATCGCGCGCCATAGCAGAGGCAATGCGCAGAGCAAAACATTTCTTTCCGAGTAACGCATTGCCTCCGTAACCGCTTCCGAATGACCATATTGACCGCTCTTCAGGGAAATGCACGATATATTTATGATCTTTATTGCAGGGCCAGGCAACATCTTTTTGTCCGGGTTGCAACGGCATTCCAACCGAATGAATACAGGGAACGAATTCCCCATTATTGCCTAAAACATCGAGAGCCTTTTTCCCCATACGTGTCATAATCTTCATGCTCACAGCAACGTAGGGAGAGTCTGTAATTTGCACACCGATGTGAGAAATCGAAGAGCCTAATGGTCCCATACTGAATGGTATCACATACATTGTACGCCCACGCATGCAACCTGCGAATAGCTTTACCAATGTCTCTTTCATTTCTTTGGGGTGAACCCAATTATTTGTCGGACCCGCATCTTCTTTTCGAACACTACAAATGAACGTGCGATCCTCTACGCGCGCAACATCTCCGGGATCAGAACGGGAAAGAAAACTATTCGGGCGTTTTTGCTCATTAAGTTTAATAAATGTTCCGGATGATACGAGCTGATTGCACAGGCGGTGATACTCCTCTTCCGAGCCGTCGCACCAGTGAACTGAAACCGGTTGACATAGTTTGGTAAGGTCTTCGACCCACGCGAGCAGTTTCGTATTCTTAATATCTTGGGAAGATAGCATGCAGGAAAATCCTTTTGTAATTACTATTTTAGCTTGATTTCTAATGAAAAGTGAATCAAGATACTGAAAAAACCGTTGAGGAACAACCCAAAGAACGTCATCCTTGACTCTGTTTAATCGTTTCACTACTTTGATAAACCGATTTTATACTATTATGATCACACAACATTCACAGGCATGATTATGGAGTGGTTACAAAAGTTACGCAAAGGATTTCATCCGCTATTTTGGGTTGCAAATACATTAGAGTTGTTTGAGCGCTTCGCCTTTTATGGATCAAAGGCAGTGCTAACAGTTTATCTTGCAACGAAAGTGGGATTAGGCGCTCAGGTTGCCGGCTCGCTCGCCGGGTTATTTTCGGGGGTGTTGTATTCTCTGCCTATCGTTGCCGGGACATTTGTCGACCGCTACGGTTTTCGAAGGACATTGATGGCGTGCTTTGCGTTCTTTACCGTAGGTTATTTTCTTATCGGCTTAGCTGGATTAGAATTTGGCGCATCAATTGTTGGCATGGTTGGGAAAACTCCATATGTTATCACGGTACTCTTTTTAACTGCTGTTGGCGGGTCGCTCATCAAGCCCTGTATTGTCGGAACGGTAGCGCGAACCTCGGAGCCCGATGCGCGTTCTCTCGGGTACTCAATTTATTATACGCTGGTTAATATTGGCGGAGCGGTTGGTCCTATTCTTGCTCTTCAGGTTCGAGAAAATATCGGCATCGAATATGTGCTGGTGATGTCGTCAGTAACTTCACTGCTGTTGCTGCTAGGCACGCTGATGTTTTTCAAAGAACCGGAAGCAATAGAACAATCAGGGACTCGACGAACGCTCGGACAGGTCTTTCGTGATATGCTCTTGGTGTTTACCAATGTACGATTTATGTTATTCCTCGTTATCTTCTCCGGTTTCTGGATCATGTTTTGGCAGATTTTTTATTCATTTCCGTTTTATGTTACAGACGTATTAAAGTTTGAACAGTTTGAATTGTTAGAAACAGTTGACGCATGGACAATTATTATTGTCGGCGTTCCTATAACAGCGCTTGTAAAAAAATGGCGACCCATTACAGCTATGACGCTCGGTTTTGTTATTGCTAGCTTTTCTTGGCTGGTCATTGCTTTCACGGGATCGGTGACTGGAACAATCATCGCCATGGCGCTATTTGCAATAGGAGAAGCCACACAAGCCCCACGCTTTTACGAGTACGTAAGCGATCTTGCCCCTAAGGGGCAGGTAGGTACATTTATGGGGTTTGCATTTCTGCCGGTTGCCATCGGCTCATTTGTTGCCGGTCCGCTCGGCGGATGGTTTGTTGAAACATATCTCCAATCTTCATCTAATAATCCCGCAATGATGTGGTATATTCTCGCCGGCATTGGATTTGGGACAACAGCACTGATGATTCTGTATAATATCTTCTTCGTAAAAAGAGAAAAAGCCGTTTAGCAGTCATTTCTTAAAGAATTCTCGCTTTTTCTCCCCATTCCATAAGCATAGAGTTCATAGTATAAAATTTGACTTTTTGTTAACAAAAATATATATTTAGGCGAACCTAAATCTAGGAACGCTGTGCCAAATCAATCTACAGAAGACTATATCAAGAGCATCTATAAACTTCAACAAGATGACGGTGTTGTAACGACATCAGAACTCGCAGAACATTTAGATGTTGCAGATGCATCGGTGACCGATATGGTGAAAAAGCTTTCAGCGAAGAAACTTCTACATCATACTCCATACCGTGGCGTTGAGCTCACCGGTGAGGGGAGAAGGCTTGCCATGAAAATGATGCGCCGTCATCGCCTGTGGGAAATGCTGCTCGTTCGCTTTTTAGGCTATTCGTGGGATGAAGTGCATGATGAAGCTGAACGCCTCGAGCACGTGACATCGGATGAAATGGAGCGCAGGCTCGATAAGGCGCTTGGCTATCCCAAAGTTGACCCCCACGGTGATCCTATTCCATCCGCCAAGGGCATACTTGATGTACACGAGTTTACACCTCTTTCTGACATCAATCAAGGAGACCACGTTGAAATTATCAGAGTGAGCGATGATGATGCGTCACTGTTACAACATGCTACACGTCTTGGTTTAGGATTGAATACAAAACTCATCGTCAAAGAAAAATTGGGATTTGATGGTTCTATGACGATCAGAGTCGGGAAAAAAGATTGCTTCATCAGCAAAATACTCGCAAAAGCTATTTACGTGAAGGTTATATGATATGAAGACAAAAGAATCTTCCGTTTCTTTATCAGAGGTACATCGTACAGTAGCGATACCGAAGCATGCCGGCACCATCAAACGCATGTTGGCGTTTGCAGGTCCTGCGTATCTCGTGAGCGTAGGATATATGGATCCGGGGAACTGGGCAACAGATCTCGAAGGCGGAGCACGATTCGGATACCAGCTCATCTGGGTCCTCTTGATGTCGAATCTTATGGCAGTGCTCTTGCAAACACTTTCTGCGCGGCTTGGCATCGTATCTGGCAGAGACCTCGCGCAGGCGTGCCGGGAAAATTATCCGAAACCGATAGCATTCACACTCTGGGTTCTGTGTGAGGTAGCAATAGCTGCGTGCGACCTTGCTGAAGTACTCGGTACGGCAATTGGGTTGAACCTGCTCTTTAATATTCCATTGCTCTACGGCGTTATTATCACCGGCTTCGATACGATGCTGTTCCTTGTCATTCAGCAGTTTGGTATTCGAAAGATGGAAGCGTTTATCCTCCTGCTTATCGGAACAATTGGCGTTTGTTTCGGTATCGAAGTCTTTCTCTCAGAACCAGTGTGGGGAGATGTGACGAAAGGATTTATTCCTCATCTTACAGCCGAAAGTTTATACGTTGCTATCGGTATTCTTGGAGCGACGGTGATGCCGCATAATTTGTATCTCCATTCGGCGCTTGTACAAACACGCGCAGTCGAGCAAACGGACGAGGGCAAGCGCCAGGCGTGCAAATGGAATCTTGTTGATACCGCAATTGCGCTTAACGCAGCATTTTTTGTCAATGCCGCAATTCTTATTGTTGCTTCTGCTGTTTTTTTTAAGAACAATGTTGTTGTTACTGAGATTCAGCAGGCACACGAGCTGCTTACGCCGTTGCTTGGAACTGCACTTGCAAGTACAGTCTTTGCTATTGCGTTGCTCTCCGCAGGGCAAAGCTCTACGCTTACAGGCACGCTTGCCGGACAAATCGTGATGGAAGGGTTTCTACGATTCAAAATTCGTCCTGTCCTCCGAAGACTCATTACGCGGCTTATAGCAATCATTCCGGCTATCATCGTGATTAGCATTCAGGGTGAACAGGGGTCGTACGGGCTTCTGATTTTAAGCCAGGTGATACTCAGCCTTCAGCTTCCTTTTGCAGTTATTCCATTAATTCAGTTCACAAGCGATAAAACTCGAATGGGCGAGTTCGTTAATAAGGCGTGGGTGCAGATTCTCGCATGGATTGCTGCTGTCATTATTGTAGGGTTGAATGCAAAACTTGTTGTCTCAACGCTATCAGATTGGATCGAGTCAGCAGGTGAGAATGCAGTGTGGTTGTGGAGTATTGCTGTGCCCATTGCTGTGGGATGCGCCATATTATTATTGTACATTGCTATTCCCAAATCATGGCGCCGGAAGAAGATCGTCGTTCAACCTACCGACATCGCACTTAACCTGACGCCACAACGCTATGAGCGTATCGGTGTTGCTCTTGACTATGGTGAGATGGATGCGAAAGTGCTCTCTCATGCCCAAACGCTTGCACAACAACATCATGCAACGTTGTATTTGTTTCATGTGGTTGAAGGTGTGAGCGGTCAGTTGTACGGAACGAACGCGTATGATGACGAAGCAAGAACGGATACGAGTCATCTCAAAAACATCGCTCAGCAAATACTCTCATCTGGTATTCAAGTGGTGCCACTACTCGGCTATGGCAGAGCGCCCGAACAACTGATCAAGCTTACGAATGAAACACATATAGATATCCTTGTTATGGGCGGGCACCGTCATCGTGGTCTGAAAGATATTTTCTTTGGTGCCTCTATCTCAGAAGTGAGACACAGGCTTTCTATTCCGGTACTTGTCGTTCAATAAATATTATTTATAAATCATATGCATAAATCACGAATCATTTTTTATCTAGTGACAGTTATAATTCTGTTTTCCGGATGTGATACGCTGTTTACGTCGTCTCCAAATGAAGGCGAAACATTCGATCAACCATTGGAGGGCTTAACACCCGCTCAACAGTTAGCATTTGCACGTGGCGACGAGGCATTTGAGAAGCGATTCTCCTTTGCTGAAGGACTTGGTTCAACCTTTGTTCAACCATCGTGCGAAAGTTGTCATTCAGGAGATGGTAAAGGCCATCCACGGACGAACCTGACTCGAGGGTGAAAATGTTTAGGATCAATATAGCCAAACGAAACACTTATTTTTTTTATATTTGTACATATAAATCACTAATTTCACTAAACATCTTGGAGGATGTACAATGAAAAATAAAAAGCTACTCATCATCTCAGCCATACTGTGCGCCATCATTATCGTGTCCTGCGAAAAGATACTACCCACTGTACCCAATGATGATGAACTATTGGACGGTCCTGTTGAAGGACTTTCTAATGAACAATCATCGCAGTTTTTAAGAGGTGATATTGCCTTTAACGATAATGTTTTCACTGCCGAAACAGGTCTTGGCCCTGTATTCGTAACTACAAGTTGCGGAAGTTGCCACGCTGGAGACGGCAAAGGGCATCCATTTTCAACACTCACCCGTTTCGGGCAAACAGACAGCACAGGCAATCAATATTTATCACAAGGCGGACCGCAATTACAAAACAGGGCTTTGCCCGGGTTTATGCCCGAACAAATTCCCTCAGGAGCAACTTTTGCAAAATTCACTCCTCCTGCAGTTACTGGGTTAGGATTTTTGGAGTTGGTTTCTGATGCAGATATTCTTGCAATGGCTGACCCGAATGATATTAATGGTGATGGAATTTCGGGCATTCCTAATTGGATTACCATTGCTTCTTTTATCACTCCCAATGCAAATGCAATAACACAAAACGAAAAATACATCCATCGCTTTGGAAAAAAAGCAGCTGCTTATAACTTATTGAATCAAACTGTAAATGCTTACAATCAGGACATCGGCATTACATCCATTTTTAGCCCGATAGATGTTCACAGTGGGCTTGAAATTGACCCCGAAGTATCTACCCAAACAATAAACGATGTGGTTTTTTATTTACAAACATTAAAAGCCCCCATCCAGCGTGATCAAAATGATGCTCAGGTGCGTCAAGGGAAAAATGTCTTTACTCAAATCAGCTGTGCAAGTTGCCATAAGCAGACATTAAGAACAGGTTACTCACCTATTGAACCGCTCTCAAACAAAGAATTTTACCCCTACACAGATCTCTTGTTGCACGATATGGGCAGTGGTTTAGATGATGGATACACAGAGGGAAGCGCAAAAACGTATGAATGGAGAACACCACCACTTTGGGGCTTAGGGCTTGCACCCAATTCGCAGGGCGGACAATATTTTTTAATGCATGATGGTAGAGCCAAAAGTATTGAAGAAGCCATACAAATGCACGGTGGCGAAGCAACAAACAGCAAAACACAATTTCAAAACCTCTCAGAAAGCGTCAGGCAGGCATTGCTTAGATTCTTGAAATCTCTTTGACATTATGGACAGAAAGGAGTTTTTGAAGACCTGCGGGTTTGCCTGCATCGGCGGTACAGCTTTGGCAGCATTGCTGCAAGGTTGCGGAACTGCAAACTATTATGCACGAGCAAACTTTGTAGACAATCAGATCGCTGTGAAGAAGTCAGAGTTCATTGAACTGAGCAGCGGGCAGAGCAAGCAGCGCAAATATGTGCTGGTGAAGAATGATAAAATGGGTTTTCCGATTTGCATTTACAAACAAAGTGAGAGCGAATTCACGGCTCTCTATATGCAATGCACTCACAAAGGTTGCGAATTGAACCCGCACGGAGATTACCTCGTTTGTCCCTGCCACGGTAGCGAATTTACAAACAGAGGTGTCGTTCAAAATCCGCCGGCAGAAGAAAATTTAAAAACATTTCAAATAAAAACAGATAATGAAAACATTTACGTACAGCTCTAAAAACATTTTTGCATTACTTTTTTTTGTTGGCCTTTCTATTGTCGCCAATGCTCAAATAGACAGCACGTTTATTGAACGTATACAAGCCGACACATCTGAGCAAAAATTGAATATGGATGCCGTTTACAACCGTCCGTTTCTTTCGGTAGGAAAATTACCAATTGCAATAGGCGGATATTTAGAAGCAAATACACAGTATGCAGCCACAGACGGAGTTTCTGACGGCTTTTCGTTTCAAATGCGGAGGTGGACTTTATTCTTTTCATCTACCATTGCAAAAAAAATAAAGTTTCTTTCAGAATTGGAATTTGAAGATGGAACAAAAGAAATCAATATTGAATTTGCATCAATGGATATTGAATTTCATCCATTGATTAATTTGCGTGGCGGTATAATTATGAACCCCATCGGAGCATTCAATCAAAACCACGATGGGCCACGTTGGGATTTTATTGACAGACCCATTTCTGCAACAACAATTATCCCTTCTACCTTAGCAAATGTTGGTTTTGGCTTGCACGGAAAATATTTTTTACACGATTGGATTTTAGGATATGAAGCCTATATGACTAATGGCTTTGATGATAAAATAATTTCAAACGAAGAAAACAGAACATCGTTGGCAGCAGGTAAATCAAACCCCGAAAAGTTTGAAGAAAGCAATAGCGGACTGCCAATGTTTACGGGTAAATTGGCTGCTCGCAACCGAAATATTGGTGAGCTTGGTATTTCGTATATGACAGGCGTTTACAATAAATATCAAGAAGACGGATTGATACTTGACAACAAAAGAAGTATGAGTGTTATTGCTGTTGACTTTAATACATCATTTGCAAAAAACAGATTGAATATAACAGGAGAAGTAGCCAAAGTTTTTGTTGATGTTCCCGAAACTTACAGTCAAACATTCGGAACGGAACAGTTTGGTGGCTTCCTCGATATTGTTGGTACAATTCTTCAATATAAAATGTTCGATTGGGACAATGCAAAAATCAATTTAGCTTTGCGATTAGAATATGCCGACTATAATCAGGGAAACTTTAGAGAAACGGGTGGCAACATTGCAGACGATATTTGGGCAATACTGCCAGGCATTGCATTCCGACCAGCTGGCACAACGGTCTTGCGTTTCAATTATCGCTACCAACAACAAACAGACCTTTTGGGCAATCCACCTGCAAATACTGGTGTTATTCAATTCGGATTTTCTACATACTTTTAAAACTGCCACATAAAAGCACACACATTTGCAAACCGCAAAAGCCAACGTATCCCGATTTTCATCGGGACAAAAGAGAGTGCTTTCCCCCCAAGAAAAATTGAATTTTCCAGTCTATTCTGAGGCACGGCACAGAAGAAATTGCGATAGAATTCGCTGCGCTTGATTTTGAAATCCATCCGGCGTTGAACTTCCGCGGCGGTATTCTTCTCTCGCCTCTCGGAAAATTCAATCTTACGCATGACAGTCCGCTGAACGAATTGACAGATCGCCCACTGGTTAGCACAGAAATAATACCTACTGCGCTTTCTGAAGCAGGGATGGGATTTTTCGGATCCGTTCTATCCGTCCGAGCATGCCCGCATTACCTACGAGCTTTACGGCGTGAATGGATTCAATGATGGCGTACTTCTGGCTGGCAATGGAACTCAGATTCGCGAAGGGTGTGGCGATGTTGGTGAAGATAATAACCCGGCGCCGTCAATAGTCGGGCGGGTGACATACTCTCCGACTGTTTCGACTGAGCTTGGTGTTTCGGTGCACACGGGACCGTACAACCGTTACAAGGTTGATCAATTCTATATCGATGAACGGCGCAATCTTACTATACTCGCACTTGATTGGGAATACAATGCTGATGTCATTGACGTTATTGGCGAGTATGCCATTGCAGATATCAACGTACCGTCATCGTTGCAGGGATTATTTGCCGAACAACAGCACGGGTTTTACGCACAAGCAAATTATCATTTCGGAAAAGGACTCATCAATCTCTTGCCGCTATCACACTTCACCGCCGTTGTGAGGTACGATCTTGCTGATTTTGACAGACAGATCAACGGTGATGCTCGCCAGCGTGTTTCGGTAGGGTTGAATTTTCGACCAACGAGCGATACAGTATTCAAGCTTGATTATCACCATGATTGGCAATGGAGTCGCGTTGATGTTGTGGAAAAAGGGGCGGGAATAAATTTCAGTGTGGCGAGTTATTTTTGAAATGTAGGTATCTTTACAACAAACGTTGTCCCTTTCCCCTGCTCACTATGCACGTCAATGGTGCCACCATGCTGATCGATGATGCGCTTTGTTATAGCCAAACCAAGTCCCGTTCCTTTTCGTTTTCCTGCGGTCACAAAGGCTTCAAACATCGTATCTTTAATTTCTATCGGAATACCTTTACCGGTATCGGCGATGGAAATCGTAATACTGCCGTTTTCTTTTCCTGTAGAAATACTTAGCATTCCTCCGGATGCCATAGCATCCTGAGCATTGTTGATTATGTTGATGAGGGCGCGCTGCAGTCTATCGGGATCGAAGACCGCCGTACCGCTATAACGTTCATCGATCTTGAGTTTGATATGTGCTTGTTCGAGGTTTACCTTGACGCTGCGGACAAGCAAATGTGTAAATTCAGGAACGGAGAATTCGGTCCTTTCCAGATTCACATTGCCGCATGAGAAATCTAACAGCTCCTGCGCCATCGTAACCATCCGTTGAACCGACTCGCGTATCATGCGGTACCACTCCTGTGTTTTTTCCTGCGAAAAATCCTTGCCGCGTTGAAGCGAATCGACAGCAAGATTAATCGTGCTCATCGGTGATCGGAAATCGTGTACAATCGAACTTGCCATCTGGCCAATCATCGAGAGGCGTTCCGAATGAATTGCTTTGTTCTGCGCCTGATGCAGCTCGATACGCATCTGGTCGAACGCCCGCGCTAAATCCCCCAGTTCATCAGAGGAAGTAATTAACTGCAACTGTTCTGCTTCGAGGTTTCCACTGCCAATGATCTTAGTAGCCTCAACCAATAATTTCATTTTTCGTTCAACAACGATTCGATACACGATAACACTGCAAATAATTGCAATCGAAATAAAGATAAATAATATCCAAATCGATCTCTTCCAATTACTTTGAATAGACTGTGAGATACGATCAAGTGAGATATCCATCTCCGCCGCGCCAAGAACATATCCCTCTGGTACGTCATGACATTGCCGGCATTTTGCTACTGCTTTGAAAGGAATGATTGCTTTAAACATTCCCCCTTTCTGTTGCCATATGGGCTCGCCCGTAGTAAATACTCCACGCTCATGGGCTTGCATTGCAGGCATTGACGCTTCTCGTTGTTGCAGTCTGATGAGGCGATCTTCGCTTTGATACACATCGCGCAAGTGAAGACTATCTGTGCGAAAATGAATATGAAGATTATGAATTTCGCGCAGGGCGTTGAGTTGTGCCAGGTAGGCATCATCGATTTGCTGGCGCGTAATCATCATGTTGACGAGCGATTCACGAACTATCTCTCCGTAGGTTTGTGCGGAGGTTTGCGCTTGCTTCAACATTTCCTCTTCCTGATATTTGTTGCTGAGATAGGCGCTCGTGCCTACAGCAAAGACGATGAGGGGGAGCAGAATGAGGAGAAGTTTTGTCGATATGCTGAGTCGGCTAAACATTCTGAGCTATTCCGTGGTAGAGCCGATAGATTTACCCTCTTCCAACGACTTCTCGTACTCCTTCTTATACTTTTTGATGCCGTTGAACATTGCCTGGGCGATACGCTGTTGTCCCTTTTGGCTCTTCAACATTTTCTCGTCGCGCTTGTTGGAAAGGTATGCCGTTTCTACTAACACGTTCGGCATCGAAGCACCGACAAGTACGTAAAACCCGGCTTGCTTAACACCATTATTTTCCAGATCGAGATGCTTGCCCATTTCTTGTTGAAGCATATCGGCACATTGTTCGCTGTACTTTACGTAAGCACTCTGCGCCATAGTTAATAAAATGAAATTATCATCAGTAAGTTGCTGATAGCGTTGTTCGTAGCCCTCTTCCATTTTGACAACGGCGTTTTCCTGCTCGGCAATGCGGACGGCGCTCTCCGTTTTCCCGGGTCTCAGCAGATATATTTCGAATCCAGTTTTCGGATGAGGTTTGCGCGGCATTGCATTGCAATGAATGCTCACGAATAACTTTCCCCCCGCCTGATTAGCGATCTGCCCGCGGCGATACAACTCGACAAAACGATCTGTCGTACGTGTATAGACGACACGCACATTCGGCAGTTGTCGTTCAATGAGTTTTCCCAGCTTCAGCGCTATAGCGAGGGCAACATCTTTCTCTTTCGTTTTTCCTGTGCCGATTGTTCCCGGATCATCGCCGCCGTGTCCTGCATCGATAACGATAACGTCAAGTTTCCACCGCTTCCGTTCGCGCTCTAAGTTGTGTTGATAGTCGCGCTCTTTACGTTTAACAACTTGTTCTTGTGTAGAGGGATGCAGTGCAACAAAAATATCATCGCTGCCTTGAGCGGAAATCGGTTCGTGGCTGTTTATTTGCCCCTTAATCTTAACCGTCAACTGTACAGATGTCGGGGATTGGAACACCATGATATTTTTCACAAAGCCATAAGGCTTAAATTTCTTTATCGCAGCAGCATCTGCCCGCGCATCAGCTATCGTAATGTAGAGCCATGTATCGTCGTTAATGATTTTGAGGAATGTTTCATAATCCGGGAGGCTCTTTGCACATCTCACTTTGACCAAATAGCCATTTGTTTTTTCTTCGAAATCTACGCCCGTGACATCGAACCTTGAAATCGGTTTGAGCTTTCCTACGATGATTGATGTTCTTATTCGGTCATAGTTGATTGCCTCTGTGGAAATGTAGTCGAGTATAGGGATGAACGACTCCAAAGGAACAAAGTAGGTTTCCGCCGCATAGCGCACCTCAGATGATAACTGCACAACGTTGCTGTTCTTTTGCACATCGGTAACAACGATAAACGGATTATCAGCAGTCGCTTTGATAGTATAGCCGTCTGTGCGTAGCTCAAATTTCTGTGCCTCGATATCGGCATAGGTATCAATGATAAATGTACGCGCAAGATCATCAAGAGAACCATACACAACGCCGTTGCGCAGAACGGTGCCTATGCTGGTAGTGCGGGATGAATCTTGAAGAAACGTTACCGGAAGAGAATTCTGTGCAGTTGCTTGTACTGTGAAAAAAAGAAGAACAAGAATAAACCGAAGCGACGGCATCTTATCTGTAATTGACAAACTGTACCGCAAATGGTAACTCTGCCTGACGAACCATGTTCATGACGATCTGAAGATCGTCTTTGCTCTTACTTGTTACACGCACCTGATCGTCCATAATTTGTGCCTGCACTTTGTGCTTCGAGTCCTTGATCATTTTGGTAATGAGTTTTGCATTTTCTTTATCGATGCCATTTTGCAGTTTGATGACCTGACGTACTGTTCCGCCAGCAGCCGATTCGATGGCGCCATAGGAGAGCGCCTTCAACGGTACGCTGCGTTTTACAAATTTTGATTGAAGAATATCGATAACTGCCTTCATCCTGAAATCATCGTCGGAGATAACAACGATTTCAAACTCTTTTTGTTTCAGATCGATGGTGGTTTTCGAGCCCTTGAAGTCGTAACGCTGGATGATTTCCTTGCGGGCCTGGTTCAATGCATTATCGACCTCCTGCATGTCGACCTTCGAAACGATATCAAATGAAAATGTGTCAGCCATAGTCTTTTAGAAATGTCCTGTAAAGAATGCCCGTAAAAAAATAGTGAATAATTTCAGTCGTGGAAAACGCGTCTCGGTATCAAAACGGTTATGCGTTTCTTGCATCGTCTTCGGATTTTTTGAAATAATGATTACAGAGAACGGACGCTTCATAATTCACCAAATGAAAGTATCTTTGTGGAGGTTTCCTTAATAATGATGTTTCTTTTCTTGAGCTCTGCAATAAAAGGCTCCAGCGGCACGCATTGTTCGGGAGGCAACACCCCGCACACTTTGATTGTGCCGTTACACGCCATCTGAGCGATAATTGATGTCGGGAATGAGGTTGTACGCATCATCGATGTCAGGTTCGTTGCGTTGTCGAAATAATCGATCATCTCATAGACGACCGTTCTTCCTTCGCTGTTCAGCGTGCCTTTGATTGTCACACGCATCAGCGCCACATCGGGCCCATTCATCGGAAGTTTCTTTCGTAAAAGAAATTCAAAATATTCACGCGCGGTGTACATGTTGTTTCCAATGGTAATCGGTTCAGAGCTTGCAAAGCCAAGATCGAGCAGTGTCTTGAATTTCTCACAATGTCCCATGTAGCGAATTGTCTTGTAATCAAGCTGTTGAACTTTTCCTTTGAACATGCGCGTTAGCGTCGAGGTTCCGCCCGAAGTGTTGAACGCTTCGACCTTTCCTATCGGTTGTGGAAATTCAAGGTCTTCGACATCGATCATCGGCGCAACAATGCGCTCTTCGCCGTTGCGAATAATCTCTGCCGGCTCGATATATTCGTTGATGAGTCCTTCGGGTGAGAAGACAAGCTGATAGTTCAACGGCGGCTTGGGGTGCTGCGGCAGTCCGCCGACACGAATGTGAATCTCTTTTACTTCAGAAAATTTTTTCGCACCGCCAGCGGCGATAACACTTGCCATACCGGGCGCAAGTCCGCAGTTGGGCAGGATCAGAACGTTTGCTGCCTTCGCCTGTGCATCAAAAGCGATTTGTTTGTAAACGACGTCCATATTGCCGCCGAGATCGCAGAAGTGCACTCTTGCTTCAATAGCAGCCTTTGTGAGGAGAACGTTGTGTGCATAACTCGTTGCGCCGATAGCTGCATTGACTGTGCTCATCGTCTCTACAACATCGTCGTAATAATTGATATCGAGCCGTCGCGGTTCTACGTTCTTCCCTGTCCTGCCAGCGACCGAGCGGGCAAGCTCTTCGTTGATATCTGCAAGAATAATCTTCTCGACACCGGGCGAATGCGCCAAGTCGTACGCCATAGCGCTTCCCATCATTCCTGCGCCGATCACTAACATGTTCATAATATCATTTCAATATTTGTCCCGTTTCCATACTCCAGAAAAGCAAATCCAGTTCATCCATCGTAATGCAGATTTGCTGTGCAAACTTAAAGAATTTTTTCTCGATTGCCAAATACCGCTTTTGAGTCAACGTGGCTGGGAGTTGACGCAAGACCCCGACACGTACGAGGTTCTTGAGGATGTGTCTGTCAAGAATTGCAAGATTACTATGACCGGTGTTGCGGAGAAAATGCGACGCTTCTTTCCAGCCCAAACCTTTGACGTTCTTTACCAACCAAGCGCGAAGTTCAGCGCTCGAAACTTCGTTCATGAGATGTTCGGCTATAGCAGGGAATTGTTCCTTAACGGCAAGAAGATGCTTTGCTTTTGTTTTATGAAAACGAATGTAAAAGTTTTTCTGATGTAGCAGCGGCTCAGGATTCATCACAGTTCGGAAAAAATCATGATGTCGGAGAAACTGTACCGCTTGTTCGGCGTTGACGGCGCTCGATTGAGGCGTGAGAAGACAATAGACGAGCTCGTAGAAATATGCAGAAGGGGGAACCTGTTGGAAATCTTGCAACCGTGAGCGGATCTCGCGTTGCCGATCTTCAAATAACAATTGTACCTCTTGACGTGAAAGAGGTATAAGCTGTTTCTTCTTCACGCTGCAAGCGAGATGTACGTGGATGATGAAATGTTCTTGGTGCTGACCAACCCCTCCTTTTCAAGTTGTCGGATGACATCGGAAAGCCAGCGTTGATCGCCCTTCGTGAGGTTGATCGCTTTGCCGAGAGACGTCAGAGAGAGGGATTTTCGGTCAGAAGTGTCTCGCAGCGTTTGAATGATTTTCCCTCGCCAAATCCGTCGGGGAAGGCCATGATACAAAGGCTCTATCTTCACGATCCCTTTGTTCTTTAATCTGCTGTGAATAATCGATCCAAGCTTTTTTGATTTACAATGTTGTCGTACAGAGCACAGCGAACACATCGGTTTACGTGCAGTGCAAATTGTTGCGCCAAGATCCATCAGCGCTTGATTCCATATATATACATTGCGCGGAAGAATACGATCTGCAAGCTGCCAAATAATTTTCTCCGGCGTTGTTTCCAACGGTGAATTCATCTTCCAGAATAGACGCGACAGCACACGGCGAATATTGACATCGACGACGGACGTGCGTTGACGAAAAGCAAAACACGCAACAGCATGCGCGGTATACGGTCCGATCCCGGGCAACAATTGTAGCTGCTCGACGTCTCTCGGAAGTTGTCCATTGTGTCGTTTCATAACAATACGAGCGAGTTGATGCAGCCGCACCGCTCTATTATTATAGCCCATGCCTTGCCAGGCACGAACGACATCGGCTTTTGATGATCGGGCAAGAATACGCAACGATGGAAACTTCCTGAGAAACTGCGGCAGCATTTCCTGCACGCGGCTCACCTGCGTTTGCTGGAGCATGATTTCGGAGATGAGAATTTCGTACGAGTCGGTCGTTGTGCGCCACTGGAGTGTGCGACGATGTTTACGATACCATGCCGCAACGGCTCGATGCAGGTAGGTACGCTTAGCCCGGCTGATGGATTTCATCGTCAGCGAGGAGTTTATTGATGACATCCCTGTTACCTTCGAGGATATCATAGTTCGGAAGTTCTTGGATTGGGACCCAGACATACGTTTCAAAGGCATGATTCACGATTGCGCCATGAAAACCCGGAACGATATAATAGAACACATCGAATACACCGCTATCAGGATAGACAGCATGTTGCTGGTGATAGAGCAGTCCGATTGTTCCGCGAATACCGAGCTCTTCAGCGAGTTCACGTTGAAGACATAGCTCGGCAGATTCATCCGGTTCCAGTTTGCCGCCGGGAAATTCCCACTTGAGCGGGTAACGCGCCGTGCGCTTCCGCTGGCACAACAATACCTTTCCATCATCAACGATAATCCCGACTGCAACTTTTGTCATGGAAAAAGATACAGAAAGGTCCTTGTAAAAACAAAGGAGCGGTTTGAGGTTAAAGGTTAGAGGTTAGGGGTTAGAGGTTTGAGGTTACAGATTACAGGTTTCGGATTCCAGATTACAGATGTTGTTGACTCAATCCTCAAACCCCGAACCAGTTAATATATTTGCAATGGCATTTTTCGTTCCTTCTCCGTACATTGACGTGCAATCATTTTCCAGAACGACTCATGGCTCACGTTACCAATCCACAAGCAGAAGAAATCTTAGATAAAGAATACACATGCCTCAATGCCGGCTTCGTGCGGCTCATCGATTACATGGGGGGCGACGAATCGATCGTGCAGTCAGCGCGCGTCTCGTACGGCAAAGGGACGAAGACGGTCAATGAAGACCGCGGGCTTATTCGTTATTTGATGCGCCACATGCACACGACGCCGTTCGAGATGGTGGAGCTGAAATTCCACGTCAAGCTGCCGATTTTTGTCGCGCGGCAGTGGATACGCCACCGCACGGCGAACGTCAACGAATACTCGGGGCGCTACTCGGTGATGAAGGACGAATTTTACGTGCCCGAGCATCAGGCGATCCACTTCCAAAGCTTGCGCAACAAGCAGGGACGGCGCGAGGAAGACGTGCCGCCCGAACTGCGCCAAAAGGTGCTGGCAATATTGACCTCGTCGCAGGAGAAACTCTACGACGAGTATGAGCAGATGCTTGAATCCGACATTGCCCGCGAGCTTGCGCGCATCAATCTGCCCCTCTCGCTCTACACCGAGTGGTATTGGAAGATCGACCTCCACAACCTATTTCATTTCTTGCGGCTGCGCATCGATCCGCACGCGCAGTACGAGATTCGTGTCTACGGCGAGGCGATGGCGGAGATCACCAAACGTGTTGCGCCGATGGCGTGGGAAGCGTTCGAGGATTACATGCTGAAGAGTGAAAAGTTTTCCCGCTTGGAGTTAGCCGTGATCGCCGAGTACCTCACAACCGATGGCATCACAATAGAGTATCTCGAAGCAAGAGGTTTTGGCAAACGTGAAGTGGAGGAGTTTTTGGAGAAGCTTAAAAAATTAGAAGCATCGAAATTAAAGATTACAGTTAATGATTCTAATTAGTATAGAAATAGGTTTTGGAAATCATGCTACGGGAATGGCAGGAGCTTCAAACACTTCCGGGTTCTCACGGTGACGTACGACCAAGACTATATGCACTCGCTCAGGAAAGCTGCGCTCCCGATCGGAAGAGACCACAACCACCCGAGCACGTGGAAAGCTCTCATGTTTACGCATTCTGGCACATTTGACATTCAACACCCCGAGTAAATCCTTGAAACGATTTGGCATTATGCAGATCAAGAGAAAACTATAGGTCTTACTAATAACTTGAAAGGTGATTTATGAAGTTACTGCTGTTTTTGATTTTCTTAGTTGCTTACCAAGTTTATCTTTCCCGATATTTCATTGATAGACAAATCCTAACCGATTTTTTCAAATCTATAGTTACTAAGCAAAAACAAGAAAACGAAAATTTTCCAAAAACCAAGACATATAAGATTGATGGTAAAGATGTACAGATTCTAAAGAGACTGGAGTATCTTGAAAAGGGGAATTTTGCAACAGTCTTCTATGATGTTCCACAAGATAAACACATCCTCCAAACTGGGGACTCCAAAGGAAAGACGCAATGGGGTGCTACTATCTTAATACACTTCTGGTCCCCTACTAAAAGTCCCTGTGAACAAATAGGCGTAGTCCAGATAGCAAAGCGAGTTAGTACTATAGACGATCAAGCTAGTCCGATTAATAGCCACGACTGGCGCATAGATGTTAAAGCGACTGAAGCAAAAAAACGTGATGCTGGAGAAAAATTTAATCCGTTTTATCCACACACACAAACAATTCAAGAGGTTGTTCAAGGATATGGAGCCGGTTTCCTAATGAGGGACAACCCTAAAGCCATTGGGCGTTAGCCAGGTTGAGCTTGCCGAGAAGATGGGGGTACCCGCACAGCGAATTAACGCGCTGATTAACGGCAAACGTGATATGACAGCAGAAACGGCGATCCTCCTTTCTCGCGCGCTCAAAACCTCCTCTGAGTTTTGGATGAATCTTCAGGTTGCTTACGATCTCTACGAAGCACAACGCACAATTGAGCACGCTGCGTGAGATAGCCAATACAGCACCATAAATGCATGATGGGAGGTTCAAAACTTTAGAAGAAGTTATCGATTCCTATAACAAAGGCGGAATTAAGAATCGTTATCTTGACAAAGAGATTGAGCCATTGAAACTCAAATCCTTGAACCCGCCTGAGGCGGACAAACCTTTTCAAGGTTACAAAGCGGGAGGCGGATGAGTTTTTGGGGAAGATTAAAAAATTGGAGGAATCGAAAACAAAGACCGCAGTCAGCGATTCCAATTAGTATAGAAGGAGGGTTTTGTAAATTAAATTGGGTAGTTATTGAAAAACGTCAGAGTGTCGTATTTCACTCAAAAGATGACAGCTACATTCAGCAGATGCATTTCCATTTATCTTTGATAGGCTTTAGAACAGTTAAAAGCAATTGAAATAGCCAAATTTAGGCAAATTTTAGGAAAACGACACCATGTCGCACTTCATCTCATTTTGCGCCCACCTCTCCTGGTGTGTTTTAGTGAGAAGATGCCATCTATCGGGAAAATATTTGGCAAAAAAGGTTGACAAAGTGAGGGGATATTCATATATTCTCGTAATTCTTTTTTTATTGACAAACCATGATAGCTTTTATGCCTTCTGGAATAAACTTTTTGCGAGCGATTTCAGTTCTAATTCTTTTACTCTCCGTGGAAGCACGGTCATCCGGTTTTCCTTCAGGTGGTCGTGACACGATGAATTCACGCCTCACAATTGATACACTCAGATTGGGCAATATCCAACTTACCAATGTGCAATTTACTGGTACTATTATCGTTCAACGTAGCAACCCTATCTCTGGTATTGATGGTTATAGTACCATTCTCACTGAGATGATATTCATGAACCTGAATGGTTCCGTTAATAATGCACCAGCAACTATCACTCTTGACGGTCCTAAAACACTTGGTTGGGTTACTGCAAAGCAAGCGTACCAAGATTTTCCTGCAAAGAGTCTATTTGAAGTTTTTGCCAAAATAGTAATTAGCGCACCTATTAACCAAGTTCTTTACACATACGATCCCGTTCATCCTGAGAGAGGTGGAGCAATTCTGAGGGCTGACACTATCACCCAGCTTCCACCGTACACGATGAACTTGTCTGGTAATCAGAATAAGTATAAGAATCCTTTCAAGCAAACATTCGGCAATTCAGGAATGACCCTTGGTCAGTTAATGGGTGTCACTCACGAACCTAATTATAATCGAATGGTAAACGCTTTACCTGGAGACTCTCTAAGACAAGAATCACCTTCCCCACTGCCAGTTGAATGGATAGGATCTTTTGTGGTTATTATTCTCTTATTACTAGGATGGTGTGTGTTTCGCAAAAGAGGTGTTCGCTCGTCTTGAGGGACTTCGGCTTGAGTGAATGGACACAAGAAGATGCGTGTAAGTAGCTTTTTAATTTTCCTTTTACTCCTATCAGTTTGGTGGGAATCTAAAGCTTGATATAAAAACAAATTTCTTATTTAAGGAAATCAAAAATGACACAAGACCTAATAAGAAAGACAAAGTATTGCAAACGCTATTCAACTATTCAGGCAAGCCGATTGGAGAGAAAAAGTTGATTTTCTTGACTGCTACTATGGTCTCAGGATTTTCGAGGCCCATGGTCAGGAACCCACATAACTTTGCGAAAGCTAACCCGCGCTTGAGCTATGTTTGCTGAGTGGTCTTGAAAATTTTACTTAATTACCATTTTTAGAAGAAAGGGTAAACAATATGAATAACAAACTATTCTGGACATCCTTGTTCGTAGGCACTTTTGTCGTGATTGAGCCTAAGGTTTGGGCCCAAGAACCTGTACCAAGTATCCCCATGGACGTTATGGTTCATATTGATGATATCCATGTTACTGGTAGGGCTGGTGATTTGCCTGACAACCCGGATGTATATGCTATTATCGTAATACAATGCACTAATGGTAAGAGATGCTGGGCAGTCACCGACGTTGTTACTACAGGTATCTGCACACATCCACACGTTAGCAGTACACTGCTTTGTAAAGATTGTATGATTCCAGCCAATGTGTGGGTCCAAGTTTGGGACCAAGATGGCTTTTTAAGAGATGGAGATGATATAATGAACGCTCCTGTTGGTCTTGAGATATGTACCCCATTAACAATGGGCGGTGCAGGATGGCTTTTGATTCCTCCTGGACCACATGCAACGACAAGTATTAGCTGGGTATGTGTGCCAGACTCAACTGGTGAAGAGGAGGCAGTAAAACGAGGATGGAGGCTGCTCCCATCTCAGGGAGTAATCCAGGGTAAGCTTGAAAAGATCCGCTGATTGATAACATTTTGCATGGCTAGTGGAAAATGCCTCTGAGAAAAGCATAGACTAATTAAGCTAAAGGAGTAATGGGTTTTATTACCTTTAGAGTGTTGCCTTCCGTCTAAAAGTGTCACATTCGATCACAGTAAAACCCAATTCTGAGAAGTCGAGTGATGCTTTGGAAGGATTGTTTTGGCTTTAAGCGAGGATTTTTTTATTCAAAATAATGAATTCTTAGTCCGTCAAGGAAACAAACATCTGGGATTTACTCATGGAATGGATAGCGATTGGCATTGGTGTTTACGCAATCATTGCAGGACTTACTTGGTGGGTTCTCCGAAGAGCCATCTATCATCGGCCCGTGACTCGAGTTGCTAGGGGTGGTGGAGCAGGCAATATCAAGTGTGAAGAGGAATGTGAACTCTGTTTCTATGTACAATCACCTGGTACGGAACGAGCACCTGCTAAAGGGCAAAAAATTGTCGGGCATACTTGGATCGGGCTCAAGTGTAACGGCAATGAAGAAACATTCGGGTTCTACCCAGATGGTCTTCTGAATCCAGAGCCACATGCAGATAGTTGGGATTGCAAAACTTGCTTTATCATTAATCAAGATGAATGTGAAAAGGTAAAGAAGGTCATAGAAAAGTGGGAAAGTGAAGAATACTATATATTGGAGGGAAACTGTACTGATTTCATTAAAGACGTGGCTCAGGCAGCGGGAATAGAATTAACTACAAAAGGGATTGTGGTTGCGGGTGGACTGATCGGTTTCCTGGCCACGATTACTCTCGTTGGACCGATAGCTACTTTATTGTGTCTAGATTCTCCAAAAGCATTCGAGGACTCATTAAAGGAAGGAGATGGTGAAGGTGATACAGAGTGCCGCTGAAGTCTAACCAAATCGAATGATTCCACCGTTACATTACACTGCCTACTTTATTTTCACCTTTCGTCTCAAAATACAACAGTTTGAATAACCTATCTTAACACACTCTAACAATTTCCATATCTTCGTTTCACCACTTGCGACTTTGTGTCGCTTTCCGTATAATTAGCAACCTTAGAAAGCTTCCAACAATCAAAGACTATGCGAATCACACGTCTTGATATCGAGAACTTTAGGCGCATCGAGAA
>Ga0247727_10001903_pt1 | contig 48449 bp, 44 predicted proteins | sample WisWelCaveWW1625_FD_202498 | JGI IMG/M metagenome (GOLD analysis project Ga0247727, IMG submission 202498) | Biofilm microbial communities from Wishing Well Cave, Virginia, United States - WW16-25 | ecosystem: Environmental > Aquatic > Deep subsurface > Groundwater > Cave microbial mat | place...
GCAGGACCACCAGCGTCTTGCCGCCCTTTTCCTCGAAGGTCACCGTGGTGACAGGCCCGCCCTCGCCACCTTCCTCATTGGTCCACGCGAGGCGCGAATACGGCTTCACTTCGACATACGTGCCGAAAAACGCGGCAGGCTCGGGGCCACCGTGGTCGAATACCAATCGGTACTTGCCTCCGACACGAGCATCCACCTCGCAGGACAGCAGGGTCATTCCCATCGACTTGGGCACCCACCAACGCTTGAGCAGCTCGGCCTTGGTAAATGCCTCGAACACGATGCGCGCCGGGCCGTTGATGGTCCGCGTGACAACCACCTCGCGGTCCGACTTCCGTTCCACCGTGGTGCGGTTCTTCACGGGGCCGGGCTCACTTTCGATTCTTGCGTTCATCGCTCTTCTCCTTTCGTGTCAGTTCCTCGACAACCTTGTCCAACTCGTCGAAGCGTTCGTCCCAGCGCTGGCGGTACCTCTCGAGCCACGCCGTCTCTTCCTCCAATCGGCGCGGGCCCAGCTGGCACGTCCGCACGCGCCCGATCTTCTTCGTGGTGACGAGCCCCGCCTGCTCCAGAACGCCGACGTGCTTCTTCATGCCCGTGAGCGTCATGTGGAACTTCTCGGCAAGGTCCGTGATCGAAGCGTCGGCTCGTCCGAGCTGCTCCAGAACGCCACGCCGCGTGGCGTCCGAGAGCGCGGCGAACGAAGTATCAAGTCGGGTCGTCATATACTGAACCATATGGTTCAGTAGTTTAACGTAAGCGTTCGCGGCATGCAAGGGGTGGCCGCGAAGAACGATGCGTCCTACGATCTCAGCAGAGCGCGCGCATCCGTGACCGGTCAGACCACCATCGCTGCCTCTACTGCGGCTACCCCTATGACGCCGCCTCCTTCCGAGAAGTCTGGCTTGGCCAAGGTCATTGTGATCCTCGGCCTGCCTGCCCTGCTGCTTTCGGCGGGTGCCTGGTATTACTGGGAGACAATACTCCCTGTCTACCGGGCACCGTCCGAGGGCGCCGTCTTTGACGTCGCGACCGGCGTTTGGGACTGGCAGTCGCACGAAGGCTTCTGCAAAGACAACCCACATACCGTGGCCTTCACCCCGGACCGCAAGGTCATGGTCATCACCAGCCGCCGCCCGTGGAGTGACACTGCCGCGGCCGATGATCGCGTCGCCGTGTACGATATCTCTGAGCACACCGCCTCCTATATCCGCGGTCATCTGCGCGATGAGACCCGAACAACGGCGTCGGGCAAGGACGTCGTCCGAGACCTCGTCCTCACCTCAGCAGATGGATACGCGTGGCATCGAACAGACTGGGTTCTCGGAATGCAGACAGGCGGAATTGGACGCTGTCCTGCAGGGACAGATTCGCTCATCGCGCCAGTTGGCGAGGAGCACTGGCCAGCTCCCTAGGACGCGCCATCTAACAACCGCATGCAGCTGGCAGGGCGCGGCCATGGGTTTGCGTAGGGCTGGCACCACCTGCCGTCTTCGCACAGACTAGACCGAACTCGCCGCGGCCCTGCAGCTGATGCGGGGCGTTAGATGGCGCCCACGCACTCATGTCGGGACAGATGAGACTACGTACCGTGGGACCCGATAGCCCCGGCCAGTGTGAGCCGGGACTCCACGGCCTGCGGCATGGCCAGGGTCCGAGCACCGCGAGGCGCGCAGCACGCCTACTCCGCCCGCATCGCCACCAGCGGATCCACGCGCGCCGCCCGGAGCGCCGGCACCGCGCAGGCCGCGAGTCCGACGGCGGCCATCAGCAGCGATACCACCCCGAACGTCACCGGGTCGCGCGGCGCCACGCCGAAGAGCAGCCCCTGGAGCAACCGTGCCACCAGCAGCGACCCCGCGAGGCCGAGGGCGATGCCGGCGCCCAGCAGGATCGCGCCGTCGCCCAGCACCATGCGCATCACACGCCCGGGCTGCGCGCCCAGGCTCATGCGGATCCCGATCTCCGCCGTCCGCTGGCTGACGAAGAACGCCAGCGTGCCGCCGATCCCGATCGCGGCGATCGCGAGCGCGAGCACGCCGAACGCCGCCACCAGGAAGGCATTCAGCCGCTGGGGCGCCACCGTCTCTTCGCGGATTTGCGCCAGCGTGGCCACCCGCTCGACCGGCTGGTCGGGGACCAGCTCGCGGATGATGCGCGTGGCCTGCGGCGCCAGCGTTGCGGCAGCCGGGGCCCGGATCACGAAGGCGCCCGGATAGTAGGCCAGCTCGCCCTGCGCCAGTGGTTCGAACAGCGCGAGCGGCGGCGGCGCGTCGGGTCCGGCGTCGCGCGTGTTGCCCACGACGCCCACCACGGTGACCCACTGGCCGGACATGCCGATGAATCGGAGCACGTCGCCGGTCCACGCCACCCTTCGGCCGAGGGGGTCCTGGTTAGGGAAGAGCCTCTCGGCGAGCGCCTGGTTGAGGATGGCGACGCGGCCTCCGCCGGCCCGGTCGGTCGAGGCGAACAGGCGGCCCGAAACCAGGGAGATACCCGCCGCGCCGAAGTACTCCGGCGTGGCCGTACGGTATTCCGCCATCGCGGGCGGCACGCCCGGCTCGTCCACGCGGCCTTCGGCCTTGATCTCCAGCAGGACGGGTGATGACCGCAGGGGGATGTTGAAGCCGACCCCGACCGCGGTGACGCCCGGAAGCGCCGCCATCCGGTCGCGCATCTGCTCCTGCACCGACAGCATCTGCGCGGGCGTGCGACCCTCGAGCTCGATGGGCGCTTCCATGGTGAGCGTGTTCTCGAGCCGCACGCCGGGCTCCACCGCGTAGAGCCGCATCAGCGTGCGGGCCAGCAGCGCCGCGGCGGAGAGGACGGTGACCGTGGCGGCCACCTGCGCCACGATCAGCACCCGTTGCAACCCGCGGCCACCGCCCGTGGCCCGCGACCCGGTGCGGGTCAGCGAGGCGCCCGCCTCGTCCTGCGCCCGCAGCGAGGGGGCGAGGGCGAAGAGGAGCGCCGCCCCGGTGGCCGCCACCAGCGCGAAGGTGAGCACCGCCCCGTCAATGCGGATCTCGGCGGCGCGGGCGGTGAAGCGGCCGGCGAAGCCCACCAGCAGGCCGAGCCCCAGGTAGGCGATGATCACGCCAAGCGCCGCGCCGGCCACCGCCAGCGTGCCCGTCTCCGCGAGCAGCAGGCGGCGCAGCCGGCCGCGGTCGGCGCCCAGGGCCCAGCGCACCGTCAGCTCCCGCTCGCGCCGGATGTTCCGGGTCAGCACCAGGTTGGCCACGTTGGCGCAGGCCGTGAGCAGAACCAGCGCCGCGGTCGCGGTCAGCAGGTACAGGGTCCGTTGCGCGCGCGAGGTCAGCGCCTCGCGCAGCGGCCGCACACTGATTTGGTAACGGGCCGCGGCGTCGTACGACTCGGGGTGCTCGCGGTGGACCCGCGCGGCGATCGCGTCCAGCTCGGCCTGCGCCTGCGCGAGCGTGGCGCCGGGCGCGAGCCGCGCGAACACCTGGGTCATCCGGTGCGTGCGGCCGTGCACCATGGTGGCGTCCAGGTGGTGCGGGCTGGTCACCATGTTCACGAACACGGCGGTTTCCTGCGGGAAGTGCGGCGCCGCCTCGGCCACCCCGACAATCGTGGCCGACCGGCCGTTGGCCCGGACCACCCGGCCGATGACGGCCGTGTCGCCGCCGAACGCGCGATGCCAGTAGTCGCGCGTCAGCATCATCACCGGGGCCGCGGCGGCTCCGTCGTCCTGCGCGTTGATGGCCCGGCCAACCACGGCGCCGAGGCCCATGACGTCGAAGTAGTTGCCGGTGATGATGCCCGCCTGGACCTGCACCGGCTCGTCGCCACCGATGAGGTTGAACGGCATCGCCGAGAACTCCGCGAACCCGGTGAGCGACGTGGCCTGGGTCCGGTAGTCGAGGATCTCCGGAACCGAGAACCCTATGTTGTCCTGGCCAATGCCCTCGGCGGACTGGCGCAGGAACATGAGCTGCGCCCCGTCGCGGTGCGGCAGCGGCCGGAGCAGGACGCCGCGCAGCACGCTGAACACGGCGGTATTGGCGCCGATGGCCAGGGCCAGGGTCAGGATGACCGCGATCGAGAAGCCCGGGGCCTTGGCCAGCGAACGGAGTGTGTGGCGCATGCGATCCTCGTGGGTCGTGGTCAGCGGAGGGGCGAGTGCCCGGCCGGCGTGTCGCCTACCTCACCCTTACGTCGAATGAGCCGCCGGCAATTCGACAAGCTCCCGGCGGGGGGGGGGAAGTGGGGGCTCCGACGAACATACCGGCTGGTATGTACGCGCCCGCGGGCGCGGCTGTCAAGGTCCCGTTTGACACGGAGCGGCCGCGGTCGTTACATACCGGCCGGTACGGAGCCCGTCGAGGGGAGGACATGCCGAAACGCAAGGTGAAACGCCGCACGCGGGCCCCCGCGGTGACGCGGGAGGCGCTGCTCGGCGCCGCCTTCGAGGAGATCTATCGGCACGGCTTCCAGGCCGCCAGCCTGGACGCGATTCTGGCCAAGACCGGCGTGACCAAAGGGGCGCTGTACCACCACTTCCCGAACAAGGCGGCGCTCGGCTACGCCGTGGTGGATGAAGTGATCAGGGGTTTCCTGCTGGAGCGATGGCTGGGCGCGCTCGCGCAACCCCCCGGTGACCCGGTCGCAGCGCTGCAGCAGGCTCTGCGCGACCGGGCGGACAACGTCACGGCCGAGGAGCTCACGCTCGGCTGCCCGCTCAACAACCTGGCCCAGGAAATGTCGCCCCTCGACGAACGCTTCCGGCGGTGCGTCAACGCCACGTTCGACACCTGGCGCGACGGGTTCGCCCGGGCCCTCGAGCGCGGGCAGGCCGACGGCATCGTGCGGCGGGACGTGGACGCGAAGAACGTCGCGTCGTTCGTCGTGGCGGCGGTCGAGGGCACGTGGGGCATGGCGAAGAACGCGAAGAGCCTCCCCATGCTGCGCGCCAACCTGGAGGTGCTGAGCGCGTTCCTGGACACGCTGCGCCCGGCGTCGTGAAGAACGCCTCGCCGAGGCGGCTCGACCGCTCCATCGTCGAAGGCCCGCTCCCCCGCGCCGTCTGGAAGCTGGCCTGGCCCACCATGCTCCAGAACATCATCGGCGGCGCCCAGGGCGTCGTGGACCACGCGCTGGTGGGCCACTTCGTCGGCTTTGCCGGCAACGCGGCCATCGGGGTCGCGTTCCAGATCTTCCTCGTGGTGATGGTGTTCATCAGCTCCGTGTTCACGGGCATGGGCGTGCTGGTGGCGCGGTTTGCCGGCGCGGGCGACGTCGAGAAGGTGAATCGCACGGTGTATCAGGCATTCCTCGCCGCGATGGGGCTGTCGTTGGGCGTGCTCGCCCCGGTGGGCTACGTCCTCGCGCCGTACCTGCTCGAGGTCGTCCACGCCGCGCCCGCGGTCAAGGCGGAGGCGCTCCCCTACATCCGCACCATGTTCGTCTTCAGCTTCGGCATGCTGGTGTTCTTCATGATGGGCGGTGCGCTCCGCTCGGCGGGCGACGCACGCACGCCGCTCCTGCTGGGCATCCTGCTCACCGTCCTCAACGTGTTCTTCAACGTGGCGCTCATCACCGGCCTGGGCCCGTTTCCCCGGATGGGCACGGCCGGGGCCGCGGCCGGGATGTCCATTGCGGGGGGGATCCTGACGGTGGTGTCGGTCTGGCTGCTGTTCTCCGGCCGCACCCCGGTGCACTGGCACCGCGGCATGAGCTGGAAGCCTGACTGGGCGATCATTCGCCAGCTGTTCCGGTTCGGACTGCCCACGGGATTCCAGGGCGTGGTGATGAACATCGGCGGGGTGCTGCTGTTGCGGTTCATCGGATCGCTGCAGCAGAGCGCTGAGGCGCAGGCGGCCTACGCGGTAGGCTACACCGAGCTCTTTTCCTTCGTGACGTGGACGTCGGTGGGGATCATGGGCGCCACCGCCGCCGTGGCCGGCCAGAATCTCGGCGCGGGAAAGCCGGAACGCACGGCGCGCGCCGTACCCATCGCGGCCGGCATCGGGCTCGCGCTCGCCGCCTCGATCGGCGTGCTGTTCCTCGCGATCCCGCGCCTCCTGCTCGCCGCGTTCGGCATGACCGGTCCCGAGGTGGTGGGGATCGGGGTCCAGTTGCTGGCGGTCCTGAGCGTCTCCGGCCTGTTCATCACGGTGGCGCTGGCCTACACCGGCGGGCTGCAGGGTACCGGGGACACCAAGAGCCCCTTCTACATCTCGCTGGTGTCGCAGGTCGCGGTGCCGATCGGCATCTGTGCGGCGCTGCAGGCGGCCGGCAACCTCCCACCCATGGGCATCTGGTTCGCGATCCTCGCCGGGCACGCGACGCGGTGCGGGCTGTCGGTGCTCCGCTTCCGCCAAGAGAAGTGGCGGGACATCCGCGTGGAGGCGGAGCCGGTGCCAGCCTAACGAGCCATGGCAGGCCGGTCGCCGCCTCGCTCGTCGCCTGAGCGGACGACCGTTGCTCCGAGGGCTCACCGGCCGGTAAACAACCCAGCGCGACGCTCGCGGAAGCTCCGCAGGCCCTCCGCCGCATCCTCGCTCGCCAGCACGCCCGGAAGCAGGACGCGCAGGTGCGCGATCGCCGCCCCCTCGGCCGCCGCCCGCGCGGCGCGGGCGTTGGCGAGCGTGCCCCGCACGCCCAGGGGCGCCTGCGCGGCAATCGTCCGGGCGATGGCGACGGCACGCTCCCGACAGCGCCCGCGCGGAACGACCTCCTGCACCAGGCCGATCCGCATGGCCTCTTCGGCGCCGAACTCGTCGGCCGTCAGGAGGTACCGCATCGCGTTGCCCCAGCCGAGCCGCTCCGGAGCACGGAACGTCGCGCCGCCGAACGGCAGGAGGCCGCGCCCGACCTCGAGTTGCCGGAATCGCACATCCTCGGCCGCGACCACGACGTCGCTGGCGAGCGCCAGCTCGATCGACAGCGTATAGGCGATGCCGTGGACCGCCATGACGACCGGCTTCGGCACGGCCGGCCGCCAGACGCCGAAGGGGTCGTAGCGTCCCGGGCCGGCGAGCGCTTCCGGCCCGCGTGCCGCCACGGCGGGCCCTACGTCTGCCAGGTCGAGGCCCGCCGAGAAGTGATCCCCGTGCCCGAAGAGCACACCCACCCGCACCGCATCGTCGTCGGCGAGCCGCTCGTAGGCGGCCGCCAGCTGCTCGATGGTGAGCAGGTCGAAGGCGTTGCGCTTCTCGGCCCGGTTGATGCCGACCAGCAGCACGGCGCCGTCGCGATCGATCGTGACCCTGCGCGCATCTCCACCGCCGTTCATGGATCGCTCCTTTGCGGCGCGTCCGACCCGGGGATCCTCACCGCTCAGCGAATCACGTCGTAGTGACGCGCCCGGTGGTCGTACTCGATCAACAGTGGCTGCACCGTCGCAGGGACCACGGCGACTTCGACATCCGGTCCCGAGAAGCGCTGAATCGCCTCGATGGACTCCCCGCTCGTCGCGATCAGGAATTCCGTGCCCCGCGGTGTCTCGCGCCTCAGGATAACGGCATCGATGAAGCCGGGGAGCTTCGCCAGCTGCGGGAACGTCTCGGCGCGCAGGTGTTCGACGTACCGGTCCGCGTGTCCCGGCTTGACGAGCCCGCGCCAGTGGCGTGCAATCATGCCGGGCTGTCCCTTCCCACGAGGCCAATGTACACCCGCCGGTTGTGGCGCCCCTTGTTGTCGACCTTGAGGATGCGAATCGGCCGCGACAACCCGGTCGAACGAAGATGGGTGCCACCGCAGGCCTGGCGATCCAGGCCGACGATCTCGATGACCCGGAGGGTGCCGTCCGGCTGGGGGGGCGGCGCCACGGACTTGCTGCGGACCAGCCCCGGCTCCGCTGCAGCCTGCTCGCGCGCCACGTAGATCCCGCGCACCGCCAAATCCTGGCGGATCACGTCGTTCACCGCGGCCTCGAGCGCGCGGAGCCCGGCATTGTCCGCGCCCGGAAGGTCGAAGTCGTGCCGCGCAGTCCCGTCGGCCATCATCTGCGCGCTCGTCACCAGGGCGCCATGGAAGCTCCGAAACACCAGGGCGTTGAGCACGTGAAGCCCGGTGTGCAGCTGGCACATGAGCTGCCGGAACTCGGCGTCGACCGCGCCCTGCACCGCGCCGCGGGGCTCGGCGCCACCACCAATCACGTGCCACTCCCGGTCATCGTCGACCTCGATACCCTGAACGATGGCTTCACCGCCGTCCCAGCGCAGGACACCCCGGTCGGCCAGCTGGCCGCCGCCGCCGGGGAAGAACGCCGTGCGTTCGAGCAGCACGGCTCCGGGACGGTGGTCGACGACCTGCGTGTCGAACACCAGGAGTTCGGGCTGCTCGTGACAGAGATACCGGGACATGGCCCCAAGGCCCTCGCACGCCGCGTGCGGTTACGGGCGGACCGGCGTCGCCGCGGACGGCCCCGCCACGGTGGTCCATTCGCGGACGTGCCACTGGCGAACGAGGCCATTCGTGACGTAGGGGTCCACGCCGGCGAACCGCTCCGCCACTTCGGGAGAGTCGCCCCGAAACAGCAGGACCGCACGGTCCACCGGGTTGGCCAGCGCGCCGGCGAGGACGAGCTCGCCGCGCTCGCTCGCCGCCCACGCCTTCTCGAGGTGCGCGTCGCGAAGCGCGGCCCGCCTCGCGACGTAGTCCTCCACCAGATCGTAGAACAGCAGGTAGTGCATCGGTTCTCCCTGAATCGTGATCGGTCTCCCAGACCCGCTCGGTACAGCCGTAGGCGTCGGGGCAGAACCCTTCATGATGACGAGCAGACGGTCGCGGACGGCCGGAGCGCAGTGTGAGCTCCACCGGCGGAGCTGTGCCCTCCTCCGGAAGAGTAGGAGGATCGGTACCATGTTGCAAATGAATAGTCAGCATCATTACTATTCCGTAAATGGAGCTCGCCGACGTTCGCGCGTTCGTCGCCGTCGCCACCACGGGATCCGTCAGCGCAGCCGCCCGCGAGCTGTTCCGGACGCAGCCCGCGGTGACGCGTCGGCTCCAGCGGCTCGAAGGCGCACTGGGCACGCGCCTGCTGGATCGACGGCGCCGCCCCTTCACGCTCACACCGGCGGGCCAGGCGGCTCTCGCGCGGTGCCGCGACCTGTTGACCTCGGTGCACGAGCTCCGGTCCGCGGCCGGGGCCGGGCACGAGCCCGCAGGGGAGCTGCGCATCGGCATCGCGCACGCGCTCACCGAGCTGACCCTCGAGGGGCCGGTGGACGAGGTGCAGCGGCGCTTTCCCAAGGTCGTGCTCCGGCTCAGCACCGGCTGGAGTCGCGACCTGCTCGAGCGGGTGCGCACGCACGCACTGGATGGCGCATTCATCCTGCTCCCGCGGAGCGAGTCGCCGCCCCCCAGTACCCATGGGGTCGCCATCGCCCACGAGCGGCTGGTGGTGGTAGCGCCCCGCGGCCTCCGCTCACGTAGCGCCCGGGTCGCCGACCTGGCCGACCGACGGTGGGTGCTCAACCCTGAAGGTTGTGCGGCCCGGGCCATCCTCGGACGGGCGCTCCTCGGTACCGGAAGGGACCTGCGGGTGGCCGTGGAGACCTACGACTACGAGCTGCAGCTGTCGCTGGTGGCCCGGGGGCGAGGTCTGGGCCTCGTGCCCGGCCGCCTCCTGGCGAGGAGCCGGTCCCGCGGACGGGTCCGCCCGTTGCGCGTGCGCGGCCTGGACTTCGGCATGACGATCTGGGGCGTACGTGGCCGGCCGTCGGAGGCGCTCGAGCCGGTGCTGGGCGAGCTGACCCGTGTCGTGGGGCAACGTCTGGCGCGTTCGCCGCGGCGCGCCTAGGCGAGCTGGGCCGGCGGCAGCGCGACCAGTAGTACGTCGGCGTGGCGGACGAGGAGCTCCCGCTCGAGCAGGTACGCGTCGTCCTCCGGGTAGTAGCGGGCTCGCGCGTAGTCGTCACCCGCGAAGCGCCGGATCGCATCCACGGAGTCCCACAGCGTGGTCAGCTCGAAGTGCGTGACGTCGCCTTCGGTCCGGCGCAACACCAGGACGCCCTGGTTGCCCGGCGTCGCCGCGTAGTCCGCCAAGCCGGTCCGCTGCAGATACGCGAGATAGGCCTCCGCCTTCGGCGTCGGGACGCGCCCGTGCCACGTGCGCGCGATCATGGTCGGCCGAGGACCCGCTCGAGCAGTTCGGCCAGCCGCGCGGCACTGGTGCGCTCCGGATCGAGCGTGGGGTCGTAGATCGTCAGCTCGAGGCCCAAGGCCTGCGGATGCTGGACCAGCGGCCGGAGCAGCTCGGTCAGCTCGTCAAGCGCGAGGCCTCCCGGTACCGGGGAGTCCACGGCCGGGACCACCGACGGGTCAAGTACGTCCGCGTCCACGTGGATCCAGAACCCGGAGAGGTCGGGACGCGCGACGCGCCCCAGGACATCCTGCGCCGCGGCCGCCGGACCGCGATCGCGCACTGCGTCGTGGGGCAGGTCCAGGATCGGCGCGGCCCGAAGCGCGGCGTGGCCGTACCACGGCTCCGCATGGTCGCGCCGGGCGACCAGGGCGACGTCTGCGGCCGCCACCAGCGGCTCCGCACCGAGCCGCGCGAGCGGCGTGTCGCCGCGGCCCACGGCGAGAGCCAGGCACATGCTGGCCGCCGAGCCCGTGCGGGACTCTTCCGGCGCGGCGAAGTCGGCATGGGCATCCACGTAGGCGAGGCCGATCGCGCGGTCGCCGCGCCCCGCGCCGAGCAGGCACCCGAGGACGATGCTGCAGTCACCCCCCAGGACGAGCACGAACGCGCCGCCGTCGGCAGCCGCGGCCACTCGCGCGGCGAGCTCGCGCGAATAGCCCGCCACGCCGTCGGCGTTCCGCACCCGCCCCGGGGCTCGGACGAAATCCCGATAGGGCAGCGGCGTCACGTCGCCCAGGTCGCGCGCCGCGAGCCGCGCCACGAGGTTCTGCTCGCGCAGCGCGGCGGGCGCCAGATCGAGGCGCCGGGCACCGCCATCGTCGTAGGGGCGGATGCCGATGCTCGACGGTGCACCAATGACGCTGATCAGACGTTGCATGGATACCCCGCTCTCGCCGCGCGCCGTCCGCTCGGTCCTCCCGGGCGGGCTCGGCGGCGAGGCCCTCGCTCCGCTCGACGGTTCACGGGCGGAACGTGTGTGAGTACTTCACCAGCACGCTCGCCTGCCGTTCCGGCGGCGGGAGGGCCGGCGCGGGCGTGCCCTCCGGCGCCAGGTAGTTGAGCACGACCCACAGGTCGTTGCCCTCCCGGAAGTTGTACCGCACGCGGAGATTCGCGGTCGCGATCTTCGCGGCGGAGCTGTACTGGGCGAAGGCCGAGGTGGACAGGCGCGTGGTCGCATACACCCGGGCGCGCACGCGCACCAGGTCCGCGGTGAACCGCTCGGCGCGCGCTGGGAACTTCGCGCGGATGTGCTCGTATTCGAGCCCGAGGTTGAGATGCGCGGACGCGAGCCACTGCGGGGCGGCGGTGACCGACGTGAGCTGGCCATCGTAGAAGCCGCCATGCCGCAGCGTCGCGTGCCCGCCGAGGCGCCAGCCCGGCGGCAGGCTCACCGTGCCGTTCCAGGCGCCGAACGTGTAGCGGCCGGGCGGCACGCTGACCACCGCCGACAGGCCGAACGGCGCCTCGAGGCGCTCGAGCTGCTGGTCGCGGCCCAGCTCGGTGTACGCTCCGGTTCGGGTTTCCAGCCGCCAGAGCGCGGACGCCAGCGCGCTCGCGACGTCGCGGGTGGCCGCGTCGCGCGTGGCGAAGCCCGACACCGAAGGACGGTGAAGGCGCAACAACGGGTGGTTGGGCAGCGAGAACCCGAAGGACAGCTGGGCGTCGGCCCGGTCGATCCCGCGCCGTTCGACGAACCCGAGCCCCGGGTCGTACCGCGACCCGACGCTGGTCCAGCCTGCGAGGTAGGCCAGTCCTGTGAACGACCGGCGCTCGAACGCGATGCGGAGATGGTCGTCGGGCAGGGTGCCCCGGCGGGCGACGGCCGTGTCGGGGCTCACCGCCGTCCTGGCCCAGGTGACCCGGAAGTACTCGTCGCGCCGCGACAGCCTCGCCGCGCCGTCGAGTCCGACCGCGAGCCGGTACGAGCCGTCGGCGGCGGCGCGTGAGGTGACCATGGTGCCCACCGTCGAATTCTCGTTGAGCACGCGGCGGCGGACGCGGGCTACCGCGACGTTCTCCGATGGCAGGGAATCGGCCCGCGCCGCCTGCATGGTCATGAGGGCGAGGTCCCACCCGGCCACGCGACCGACGAGCCGGCCGCCACCCAGCAGGCGAACCGGCCGGCCGGCGTGCGTGAGCCCGATGCGACGGCTGTGGAACAGCCGGTCCACGCTGCCCTGGGCGAACTCGAACACACCCGCGCGCTCCACGAAGAACTGCCGCCGCTCGGGGAAGAACAGCGGGAACCGGGTCAGGTTCACGCGCTCGTCGTCCACCTCGGCCTCGGCGAAGTCGGTGTTCGCCGTGAGATCGAGGTTGAGGTTGTTGGTCACACCGTACCGGACGTCCAGGCCGGCCTCGTGGCGCGCGCTCGATGTGTCGGGACCCGACCGCGTGGTGCCGCCGAGCGTGGCGTAGGGAGTGATGTACAGCGGCCGCCGCGCCGGGACGCCTTCGAAGACCACGTCGCGGGCGAACGAGGGCTTGAACGGGGCGAATCGCCAATTGGGTGGGATCGCCGGGAAGGTCACCCGTTCCTGGCTGCGCCCGATCAGGCGGTTGACGATCAGGCCCATCACGATCCGCCCCTCGCGCACTTCGTAGCGGAGCGTGGAGAACGGGATTCGCACCTCGGCCGACCACCCGGTCGAGTCCCGGTACGTCGCGTTGTCCCAGACCCCGTTCCAGGACACGCTGGCGCCGTTGGGCCCCTCCGTATCGTTGGAGATCCCGTAGTCGATGCGCGCGCCGACCGGGGTCGTGGCGAAACTGTTGCCGTTCTCGTTGTCGTTGTAGGCGTCGAGCACCACGTTGAAGAAGTCGCCGCCCTGGTCGTCGTCCCGGGCCAGCGACATCGCCTGAATGCGCGATGGCTCCGTGTCGTACAGACGCGCGCCGACGTAGATGAACCGGTCGTCGTACGTGATCCACGCCTCGGTGCGCTGGGTCGGCGTGCCCCCGAACGTCGGGCGGTGCATGGCGAACGACAGCGGCGTGGCGTCCCGCCAGGCGGGCTCGTCCGGGCGCCCGTCGAGCGTGATCGTACCGCGGAGCCGCGCAATGACGAGCGGCGGCTCCTGGGCATGCAGCGCGGGAGCGGCGGCGACTGCCATGAACGCGAGCAGGCGGACGCGCCGCGTGGACGGTGGCTTCACAGCGTCACTCCAACGATCGTGGACCTCCTACATACACCGCTCGCCGCCGGCCGTGAAACCGTGGGGTTCGCCGCCGACGATCCGTCGCGGTTGCCCCCGACCGGGCGCGATTCGGCGACGATTCGCCGCCTGTCGCCGCGCGGTGAGACGACCGCCGCGCCGATCAAGCCGCCGGGCTCGGGGATCCCGTCAGGGCCCGTCGGTGCGGCGCGGCGCCGTCCGGGCGGGCGAGGCTCACGCCCATGTTCACGAGCTGCAGCAACGCCGAGCGTCGCACCTCGTGGGCGGATTGTCGTCCGAGCACGTCGTCCTCGAGGTCGCGGGCGCCGGTGGCCTCGCGGTCGACGGACACGTCGAAGCCCCGCACCAGCGCCTCGCGCGCCGACGTGGACAAGCACAAGTGCGCAAAGAATCCGACGACCAGCACCGCGGTCGCTCCAACCGCGTGGAGCCATTCCTCCAGACCGGTACCCGTGAATGCCCCGAACACGTCCTTCTCGAACACCTTCTCAGGCCCGAAGCCGGTCTCGGGCCCGAGGCCCGGCGACAGCTCCGCGCCCCACGACCCGGGTACGAACGCCGGCGACTCGTGCGGCTTGTTGTGGTGCAGCACCCACGCGATGGGCCGTCGTTCGCGACGGGCCTGGGCCACGCGGCCGCGAATCGCCTGGAGCGCGACGGCGTGATTGGGGACCGCCCGACGGCCGTCGGGCGAGAACTCGTTCTGTGCGTCGACAACCAGCAGCACCTCCATGGACTCCTCCGCGACGAAGTGAATTAGGTCACGTCGTCAAACCGTACAATGACATTGCGCTTGGACGCAAGTATGCCGAAATTATTTCGACACGCCACCGGAGGACACCGTGGAGCTCGACCCGACCGACCTGGTGCTGCTGGACGCCCTGCAGCGCGACGCGGCGCAACGCCTCGAGGATCTCGCCAAGCTGGTCCGGATGGCGCCCTCGTCGGTGCACGAGCGCCTGCGCCGCCTGGAGCGCGCCGGGATCATCCGGCGCTGGACGGTGGACCTGGATGCCGCGGCGCTCGGGCTGGGCGTGCTCGCCTACATGGGTGTGGGCGCGACGAAACCGTGCTCGGCGCTGCTACCGGCGCTCGAGCAGATCCCGGCGATCGAGGAGGCCCACTCGGTCGCGGGCGAGCTGAGCCTCCTGCTCAAGGTTCGTGTGGGAAGCCCGCGCGATCTCCTCGCGCTCGCTGAGCGGCTTCGTCAGATTCCAGGCATCGAGCGGACGGAAACCACGATCGTGCTCGAAACGCAGATCGACCGGCCGATCACCCTGCCGGCGCCGGTCGCGCCGAAGCGGCCGCGGGACCGCTCCCGCTAGCCGGACCGGGCGCGCGGCCGCTTTCGCACGGCGCGAATCGCGGCCGCCAGCTCGCGCACGCCGGCGCGGATGGTCGGCTCGGAGACGCGCGCGTACCCGATCAGCAGGGTGGGCGAGCCGGCGCGCGGCACCAGGAAGTAGGTGCTCATCGCGGTCAGCGCGATGCCGCGGCGCAGCGCTTCGTCGCGGATGGCCAGCTCGTCGCAGCCGTCCGGCAGCCGGATGGCCGCGTGCAGGCCGGCCGCGATGCCGCAGACCCCGGCTTCCGGCAACACCTGGCGCATCGCCTCGACCAGCGCATCGCGCCGCCCGCGATAGCGGCCGCGCATCCGGCGCAGGTGCCGGTCCAGCTCGCCGCGGCCGAGAAAATCGGCGAAGGCGTGCTGCTCGATCCGGGGACCGCCATAGTCGGCGAGGCTCTGCTGCTGCGACACGGCCTCGATCAGCCGCGGCGGGACTACCAGCCATCCGAGGCGCAGCGCCGGGGCCAGCGTCTTGCTCGCGGTGCCGGCGTACACGATGCGCTCGGCGTCCAGCGCCTGGAGCGCCCCGACCGGCGCCCGGTCGTAGCGGTACTCGGCGTCGTAATCATCCTCGATCGCGATCGCGTCGTGCCGGCGGAGCCATTCGAGCACCGCCGAGCGCCGCGCGCCGGAGAGCACGGCGCCCGTCGGGTAGTGATGCGCCGGCGTCAGCACGACCGCATCGGCCTTCGATCGCTCGAGCGCCTCCACCTGGATGCCGTCCGCGTCCACCGGGATCGGCACCAGCTCAAGCCCCGCGCGCGCGATCGCCTCCCACGGCTCGGCGTGGCACGGGTCCTCCACGGCGATCCGCTTCGCCCCCCGCGCCGCCAGCGCGCGCAGCACCAGCATCCGGCCCTGGTGGAAACCGCTGGTGACGACGACCCGCGCGGCATCAGACACGACGCCGCGCACCCGACCCAGGTAGTCGGCCAGGGCCAGGCGCAGCACTTCGCTCCCATGTGGATCGGTGTAACCGAGGTCGGCATCCGGCATCGTGGCCAGCGCCTCGCGCATCGAGCGGAGCCAGGTCGTGCGCGGGAACGCCGACAGGTCCGGTACCCCCGGGCGGAAATCGAAGCGAGGTCCGGCGGTTGGCGGCGCCGCGCGGGCCGCCGGCGTTCGGCAGGGACCGGCGCAGTCGGTAACGCGCGGCCGGGTGCCCTGCCTGAGCACGAGGTAGCCCTCGGCGGCCAGCTGCTCGTAGGCGCTCACCACGATCGGCCGCGAAACGCCGAGCTCGCGCGCCAGATCACGCGTCGATGGCATACGCGATCCCGGCCGCAGAGTCTTCTGACGGATCGCGAGCCGCAGCTGATCCTCGATCTGCCTGCCCAGGGTCCGCGAGCTTCCCCGCGTCACCGAAACCAGAACGTCGAGCGGCTGACTGGTCAATCTTTTTGGTCCTCAACTGGATCTTCTGTACTTACCAGTTTGCGCCTACACTTGGGTCGTGTCAAGCAGCAAACGGAGCGGCATTTCACGTCGAGGGCTGCACGGGTGTTCCAGTCTCGCACGCGACGAACACCCCCTGATTCGGAGAGACCGCATTGTCGCATCCACAACTTCATCCGCCGGAAACCACTGCCGCCGCGGACTGGCTGCTGCTCGTCGTCCCCGGCGTGATCTGGGGTGCCTCGTTTCTCTTCATCGCCGAAGGCCTCGAGGCCGTGGGCCCCATGGGGGTGACGCTGGTGCGCATCGCGGTCGGGTTCGCGGCGCTGGCGTTCTTCCGGAAGGCCTGGAGTCCGATCGAGCGGCGCGACTGGAGCAAGGTGGCGTGGCTCGGGGTACTGTGGATGGCCTTCCCGCTCAGCATGTTCCCGTTCGCCGAACAGCGCATCTCCTCGGCGCTGGCGGGCATGCTGAACGGCGCAGTGCCGCTGTCGGCGGCCGTGGTCGCGGCGGTGCTCGCGCGCCGCCTGCCGCCCTTGAGAATCACAGCCGGACTGGCGGTGGGCCTGGCGGGAGCGGTCCTGATGGCGCTCCCGACCATCGCGGAGCCGAGCAGTGCGGCGGGTGTGGTGATGGTCGTGGCCGCGGTGCTGTCCTACGGCTTCGCGCCCAACATCGCGCGTCCGCTGCAACAGAAGTACGGCGCGCTGCCGGTAATCTGGCGTGCGCAGGCGGTGGCGCTGCTGCTGACGCTGCCGTTCGGATTCCGCGACGTGGCGCGGGCACACTGGTCGGTGGTGCCGGTGCTGTCGCTCCTCGCCCTGGGCGCGTTGGGCACCGGAGTCGCGCACGTCGTGATGACCACGGCGTCGGGACGGCTGGGGGCCACGCGGGCCTCGGCGACCGCGTTCCTCATCCCTCCCGTCGCGCTGGTTCTCGGTGTGGTGCTGCGCGGCGAGCACGTGGCGCTGCTGTCGGTGATCGGCGGAACGGTGTGCGTCGCGGGGGCCTGGCTGATGCGCCGCGCCAGCGCCGAGTCGGCGCTGAAGCCGACGGCGGTGCCGCTGGCAAAGGCTGCCGCGGTGGCGCTTATGATCGTCGCCGTCACTCCACTGATGGCGCAGCAGTCTGCAGCCCCAGTGGATCGCGCCGACTTCAGGCCGGCGACGCCCGATCTCTCGTCGGTCTGGCCCTTGCCGCGACTCAGCGGCCCGATCCGGATTGACGGGCGGAGCGACGACGCCGCATGGCAGAGCGTCCCGCCGCTGCCGATGACGGTCTACCTGCCGACATACGGCTCCGCGCCGTCCGAGCGCACCGTGGCGCGCATCGCCTACGACGACGAGGCGCTGTACGTGATCATCGACGCCTGGGAGGCGCATCCCGGCGGCGTGCGCGCCAGCTCCATGATCCGCGACGACGACGCGCCGGGCGATTTCATCAACGTGCTGCTCGACACTTTCGGCGACCGCCAGAACGCCGTGACGTTCTCCACGACGCCGGGCGGGCAGCGCAACGACTGGACGATCAGCAACGACGCCCAGAGCGGCGCCGCGCTCAGCCCGGCCTGGAACGGCGTGTGGGACCTCGCGACCCGGCGCGACGCGGACGGCTGGCACGCCGAGTTCCGGATCCCGTTCTCGACGCTTCGCTTCGCCACGCACGAGGGCCGGGTGGAGTTCGGCCTCAGCGTGAATCGCCTGGCATCGCACTCGAACGAGCGGGTGACGTTCCCAGCCATCGAGCCCTCGGCGCCGCTGGCCCTGTGGAAACCGTCGCGCTTCCAGCGGGTGTCGGTCGAGAACATCCGCGCCTCGCGCAGCATCCGCATCACACCCTACGTCGTCGCCGGGCTCCAGGGGGTGCGGGCCCCGGATCCCGCCAGCTCGCCCTGGGCCCGCGACGACGTGCTCGAGGCCGGTGGCGATCTCAAGCTGGCCGTGACCCCGAACGTCACGCTCGACCTCACGGCGAACACGGATTTCGCCGAGACCGAGGTGGACGACCAGCGCGTCAACCTGACGCGATTCCCCCTGCTGTACCCCGAGCGGCGTCCGTTCTTCGTCGAGCGAGCGGGCACGTTCGAGGTGCGTACGGGGGAAACCGACTTGCTGTTCAACAGCCGACGGGTCGGCCTGACGCCGTCGGGCGAACCGGTCCGCCTGCTGGGAGGAGCACGGCTCGTAGGACAGGTGCGCGGCTGGGACATCGGTTTCTTCGATGCCCAGACCGGGCGGACGCCGGCGGGCACGCGGGAGAACCTCGGTGTGCTGCGGGTGCGGCGCGGCGTGCTGAACGCGCGCTCCTGGGTCGGCATGATGCTCACCTCGCGCATCGCGTCGGATTCGAGCCAGACGGCGCTCGGCGCGGATGGCGACGTGTACCTGGGCGGCGACGACCACATCAGCTTTGCTCTGGCGGCGCTCGCCGGCGCCGTCGGCGCCGGGCCGGACCGAGGTGTTCTCCCGCGCGGCGCGTTGCGGCTGGTGGTGGAGCGGCGCCGCAATCGCGGCCTCTGGTACCGGGCCGGGGTCTCGAGCACCGGCGCGCGCTACGCACCCGCGCTGGGGTACGTCGAGCGCGGCGATGCCGTCCGACCCGCCGCCGAGCTCGGATACGGCCGCGTGGTCTCGGGCACCGGCCACGTCGTGCGGACCAGCCTGACGACGTCGTTCGCCTACCGCAACGCCGCCGCAACGTTCGAAGGCGGGGCCGCTGCCGCGGCCGTCGCCCTCGAGCTTCCCGGCGGCGGCGTGTGGATGTTGACGGCCACGCGCCAGGACGAGGACCTGCTGTTGCCGTTTACGCCGACGCCAGGCACCTCGGTTCCGGCCGGCCGCCACACGGCGGGCTTCGTCCAGCTCGCGTTGGCGGCGCCAACCGGTCCTCGCGCAGTCGTCGGCGGGAGTCTGCGCGCGGGCGACTACTTCGACGGATCGCTGTACTCGCTCCTGCTCACGCCCGAATGGCGCGCCTCCGCGCATCTGCGGCTGGCGGCCGAGCTCCAGCTCGACCGGCTGGACTTCCCCTCGCGCGGCCAGCGGGAGTGGTCCAGGCTCGGACGCTTGCGCGTGCTGGCCTCCGCCAGTCCGCGGGTGTCGCTGAGCGCCGTGGTCCAGGCCAACAGCCTCGCCCATGTGGCAACCGCCAACCTGCGCCTGCGTTACAACGTGCGCGAGGGGCACGACCTGTGGGTGGTGTACGGCCACCATGAAAACCTCGACCGCGACCGCACCAGTCCGCCCGCACCGGGCACCGCGCGCGCCGGGCTGCTCCTCAAGTACACGCGCAGCTTTGGAGAGTAGGGAGGAGCCATGGAGAAGTGGGGATTGCTCTATGCCCGTATCGCCCTCGGCGCAGCGTTCCTGTCCGCCGTGGCGAGCCGCTTCGGCATCTGGGAGGGGAGCGTCGACCTGGACCGCTTCGTCGGGTTCACCCGTTATGCGGCCGAGGTCAATTCCTTCATGCCGGCGTCCACGATTCCGCTCCTGGCCTGGGCGGCAACCGTGGCGGAGCTGTCCCTGGGCGTCGCGCTCATCGCCGGGCTTCGGCTCCGCTGGGCGGCGCTCGGCGCTGCGTTGCTGCTCGCCTTGTTCGGCACCGCGATGGCGATCTCGTTCGGTATCAAGTCGCCCTTGGACTACTCGGTGTTCTCCGCGTCCGCGGCGGCGGTGCTCCTGGCGTCGTACCCCGCCCCGCGGCCCAGGACCGGAGAGTCCGTGCGCCCACTCGGGCGGTTGAGCCGGGTCTGGGCCCGCCTGCCGCGCCTCAAGCGCGGGGACGGCCTGGTCACCGGCGTCATCGGCCTGCTGTAAGCGAACGGGCGGCCCGCAGCGCCGCCTCGCGCCACCGCCCCGGCCGGCGCGCTACTGCGTGCGGATCGCCACCGCCGGATCGATCCTCGCCGCCCGAAGCGCCGGGAGCCAGCACGCACCGATCCCGACCGCGGCCATGAGCACGACCACGACCGCCAGCGTGACCGGATCGTGGGGCGCGACACCGAACAGCAGGCCGCGGATGAGCCGCGAGGCGAACAGCGCGCCGCCGGCGCCAACACCGAGTCCAAGCGCCGGCAGCACGCCGCCTTCCATCAACACCATCTTCTCTACCCGGGCGCCGTCGGCACCGAGGCTCATCCGGATACCAATCTCGTTGGTGCGTGCGCTCACCGAGAACGCCAGGACGCCGGCGATGCCCACCGCCGCGATGATCACCGCCAGCGCGCCGAACGACGAGATCAGCGTAGCGTTGAGGCGACGCGGCGCGACGCTCTGGTCGCGGATCTGCTGCACCGTCAGCACGTTCTCGATCGGGTCCTGCGGCGTGATGCCGCGGATCAGCCGGGTGGCCGCCGAGGCGAGCGCGGTCGCTTCGCCCGCGGACCGGATCACGAAGCCGCCGTTTCCGAAGCTCACCTCCTGGGCGAACGGCTGGAACACCACCGGTCGCGGCTCGGCGTCGAGGCCACCGTCCTTGGTGTCGCCCACCACGCCGACGACGGTGCGCCATTCGCCGCTCACCGGAATGAACCGCAGCACGTCGCCTGTCCAGGCCACCCGCTGGCCGATCGGATCCCGGTCGGGGAAGAACTTGTCGGCGAGGGTCTGGTTCAGAATCACCACCAGCGGAGCCCCGCTGCGGTCCGTCTCGGAGAACTCCCGCCCCCGCCGGAGCGGGATGCCCGCCGCCCGGAAGTAGTCGGGGTTCGCAGTGCGGTATTCGGCGCGCGGCATCGCTTCTCCCGCGGCCAGCGCTCGCCCTTCCGCCTTGATCTCCAGCTGGAAAATCGTGGAGCGGAGCGGGATGGTCGAGCCGAGACCGACCTGGCTCACGCCGGGGAGGGCGCCGATCTCGAGGCGCATGCGATCGAACAGCGCCTTCGCGTCGGCGTCGGCACGCCCGAATCCGAGCGGGACCTCCATCGTGAGCACGCTCCGGGCTTCGGCCTCCAGGCCGTCATCCACCCTGGAGAGCTCGAGCATGGTGCGGGTCAGGAGCCCGGCGCCGGTCAGGAGCACCACCGAAACGGCGATCTGCGCCACCACCAGGCTGCGCTGCAGCCGCTGCCGCCTCAGGCTGCCGCTGGCCCGGTTCACCCCGGAAGCGACCCAGGTACCGAGCGTGCCTTCCTTGGCGAGCCTGGGCGCGAACGAGAGCAGGACGGCCACCACGAGCGTCAGCGCTACCGTGAATGCGAGCACCATGCCGTCGAGGCGGATTTCGTTGGCGCGCGGGGAGTAGCGCTCCGCCAGGGCGATCAGGAGCCTGGCGCCGCCGGTCGCCAGCACGAGCCCGAGGGCCGCGCCCAGTGAGGCCAGGACCAGGTTCTCGGCCAGCAGCAACCGCCGCAGGCGGGCCGCGCCGGCGCCGAGTGCCGCGCGCACCACCAGCTCCTGCTCGCGGCGCACGCCGCGCATCAGCGTCAGGTTGGCGACGTTGGCGCAGGAGATGACCATGACGAAGGCGGCCGCGCCCATCAGGAGCCAGAGCGTGAGCTTCGCCCGCTCGCCCAGCACCTTCTGGAACGGAATGACCGAGACCCGGTACCCGGAGCCCGGGTCGTAGGCGTCCACGAACTCGGCCTGGACCCGGCTGCGGATGGTGGCCACCTCGGCCCTGGCCTGCTCCACCGTGGCGCCCGGGGCGAGCCGGGCGATCATCTCGGTCATGCGGTGCGTGCGCCCGTGCACCATCATCGCGCTGGTATGGTGCTCGCTGATCACCATGTTGAGGATGGCGTCCATCCGGCCCGGGAAGTACGGCGCGGGCTGGACCACGCCCACCACCAGCACGTCCCGCCCGTCCAGCCGCACCGGCCTGCCGACGATGCTGCTGTCGCCGCCGAAGCGCTGCATCCAGAACTCGTGCGTGAGCACCATGACTGGCGGCACGCCGGTTCCGTCATCGCCGTCATTCAGCGGGCGGCCAAGCACCGGCGCGAGCCCCATGATGCTGAAGAAGTTGCCGGTCACCAGTCCGACGTTGATCCGGACCGCGTCGTTCTCACCCTCGAGCGTGTACGTCATCCCGGAGTACTCCGCGATACCGCGCAGCGTCGTAGCGCTGGTGCGGAAGTCGAGGATCTCGGGGACGGAGAACAGGACGTTCTCTCCGCCGGGGCCGCTGATCGAGTGGCGGAGGTACACCAGCCGGTCGCCCTCGCGGTGCGGCAGCGGCCGCAGCAGCACGCCGCGGACCACGCTGAAGATGGCGGTATTGGCGCCGATGCCGAGCCCGAGCGTCAGCACCACGGCCACGGTGAAGCCCCGGGCGCGGGACAGGCTGCGAACGGCGTAGCGAAGGTCGGAAATGAACATGGCTCCTCGTCACCGACGTTGCTGGTGGATGCTGTATAAGGCCTTTGGCTGGCCCGGGCTACTCCGAAATTGCGCGGGAGGGGCGGGTCCCGGCCAACCCGGGTGTTCGAACCAGGCTACCCGGATTCGACAGAGCGCCCGGCGGCGGCGGCGCGCTCCAGCAACAGCGCGCGCTCACGGCCGTTGCGCGTGAGCGAGGCGGCGCGCTCGAACTCGGCGCGGGCCTCGTCGAAGCGTCCCAGCTTGGCGAGCAGGTCGCCGCGCACGCTGGGCAGGAGGTGGTAGCCCTCGAGCGACGGTTCCGACCGCAGCACGTCTACGACCTCCAAGCCGGCGGCCGGACCGAACGCCATCGCGAGCGCCACCGCCCGGTTGAGTTCGACGACCGGGGACGGCAGGAGCTGGGCGAGCGCATCGTAGAGCGCCACAATGCGCGTCCAGTCCGTGTCCTCCGGGGTGCGGGCACGCGCGTGACAGGCGGCGATCGCGGCCTGCAGCGCGTACGGGCCGTGCGCCCCGCCGAGCACTTCGGCGCGCTCCAGGGCCGCGAGACCGCGGCGGATCAGGAGGTGGTCCCAGCGCGCGCGGTCCTGATCGAGCAGCAGGATGGGTTCTCCCGTCGGGCCGACCCGCGCGCCGGACCGCGATGCCTGGATCTCCATGAGCGCCACGAGGCCGTGGACTTCCGGCTCGTTCGGAGCCAGCTCGGCCAGGACACGCCCGAGCCGGAGCGCGTCCTCGCACAGCGTCGGACGCATCCAGTCGTCGCCGGCAGTCGCCGAGTAGCCCTCGTTGAACACGAGGTAAATGACGTCGAGCACCGACGACAGGCGGGCGGTGAGCTCGGCCCCGCGGGGCACCTCGAAGGGGACACGCGCCGCGGCGAGCGTCCGCTTGGCCCGGACGATGCGTTGGGCGATGGTGGCTTCGGGACGAGGAACGCCCGCGCGATCTCCTCGGTCGTCAGACCGCCGAGCAGGCGGAGCGTGAGCGCCACGCGCGCCTCGGTCGAGAGAACCGGATGGCAGGCCGCGAACATCAGGCTCAGCAGGTCGTCGCCGACGTGATCGTCGATCGCGGCGTCGAGGTCCGGCGCGGCCAGCTGCCGCGCCGCCAGCTCGTGACCGAGCTGCTCGTGCTTCCGTTCCAGCAGCTTGCTGCGCCGGGAATAGTCGATGGCGCGATGCTTCGCGGTGGCCATGAGCCAGGCGCCCGGGTTGTCCGGGACGCCGCTCACCGGCCACCGCTCGAGCGCCGCGACCAGCGCGTCCTGCGCCAGGTCCTCGGCGAGACCGACGTCGTGCACCATCCGCGCGAGGCCAGCGATGAGTCTGGCGGATTCGATCCGCCAGACCGCGTCGATCGCGCGCGGGACGTCGGGGGGCGTCACGTCTACTTCTTCGTCCCGACGCCCATCTTGCGGAACCGCTCGGTCGCCTCGCCCTGACCGAAGTCGTCGAGCTCGAACAACTGGCGCACCTCGATCTCGCCTTCCTTGCCATCGAGGGCGGGATTGGGAAAGCGCCGGGCCCATTCCATCGCCTCTTCTCGCGACTTCACCTGGATGAGCGTGTAGCCGGCGATCAGCTCCTTCGACTCGGTGAAGGGCCCGTCCATCACGGTGCGCTTCGTGCCGGAGTACTTCACGCGCCAGCCCTTCGAGCTCGCCTGGAGCCCCGAGGCGTCGAGCAGCGCGCCGGCCCTGGCCAGCTCCTCGTGGTACGTCGCCATCTGGGCCAGCAGCTTCTCATCCGTCGGCATGACACCGGCTTCCGAGTCCTTCGTGGCCTTCACGATGATCATGAATCGCATGGTCGTCCGCCCTCTGTCTGAGAGTCCCGGTGCGGTCAGGGGCCCGCCATCTCCCGGATCTCGATGCTCGATCCCGGTCTCATCACCCCCGGACACTCCCTCGCGACCTCGACCGCGCGGTCGTAGCTCTCGGCGGAGACGATCATGTACCCTCCAACGATCTCCTTCGCCTCGGCAAAGGGCCCATCCGTCACGCCTGACGCCGTCAGGATCTTGCCGCCGGGCTTGAGGCCGCTCCCGATATCCAGGATATTTCCCTTGAAGTTCTCCTTCCAGGCGTTGAACGCAGCGTACATTTCCTGCATTTGCGCGGGGGAAGGCTGCTGCTGCTTTCCGGGCTGGCTCCGGTGGATGCACAGGTATTTCTGAGTTGGCATTCTTGTCTCCTAATGGTTTGGGCGGCGACCGCCTGGCCGGCAATCGGCCTTGGTCAAACGGCCACCAGGGTCATGAACCGCATCGCCGTCGGGCGACGCCGTCCTGTACCCAGACGACGAACGAGACGCTCCGGAATCGACCACGGGCAGAATGGCCCCCGCGGTGGCGGGGGCCAAGTGCTTGCAACGGCAGGGGATCGGGCCGTTACAAGGTCGCCAGGAGCTCGGCGAGCCGGTCCAGCGTCTCGGCCGCGCCCCCCTCCATGCCCGAAGCGAGCATCCCGTCGCGCGCCTCGACCGAGTCGAACACCATCGTCTCCGTCATCGTCGTCGTGCCCTGGTGCTCCCGGAGGACGATCGTGATGACGGCCGGGTGGTCCCGGATGCCTTCGACGTCGTAGATGAAGGTGTACACCAGCCGCTCCGGCGCCGCGATCTCGCGGTACTCGCCCTTGAACGGAGGCTCGACGCCCTGGGGTCGCGGATGACGTAGCGCCAGGCGCCGCCCGGGCGGAAGTCCATCTCGCACTCGACCATGGTGTAGCCGCGCGGGCCCCACCACTGCTTCACGTGCTCGGGCTTGCTGAACGCCTCGAACACGAGCCGGCGCGGAAACTCGAAGTCACGCGTCAGGACGATCTCCCGGTCCGACGGCAGCGTGAGCGGCATCGCGGCCCTATTTACGGCGACCATGCTTCTTCTCCTTTTCCTGCAGGGTGTGAAGGTATGTGTCCAGCCGCTGGTAGCTCTCATCCCAGAACCGGCGGTAGCGCTCCGCCCACTCGGCGACGTCCTTGAGAGGCTTCGCCTCGAGCCGGCAGGGCCGCCACTGCGCCTCGCGGCCCCGCGCGATCAGCCGGGCGCGCTCCAGCACCTTGAGGTGCTTGGAGACCGCCGGGAGGCTCATGTCGAAGGGCTCGGCCAGCTCGGTCACCGACTTCTCGCCCGCGGCCAGGCGGCCGAGGATCGCGCGCCGGGTGGGGTCGGCGAGGGCCGCGAACGTGGTGCTGAGGCGATCGGGCGACATCGTAATCAACCGTCCGGTTAAGTAACTATCAGGTTAAATACAGCACGACCGACGATCTGTCAAGTCGCCGCCGGCGCCCGGGCGTTGCGATCTGGCGGCCGCCCGCCGGGCGAGCATCTTTGGGACCATGGTCGTGCTGCGGGCCCTCGGGCTCTTCGCCCTGATCGTCGCGGTCTTCTGGCGAGCCACGTTCACCTCGGACGCGGACCTCCCGCCACGCGGGCGCTACGACCCCGCAAGCCACCCGGCCCTCGGTTGCTGGCAGGTCTCAGCGCGCCGACCGATCTACCGGTACCTCGAGACGCCCCTTCGGGTCCGCCTGACCCCGGACCTCCAACCGTACCGGCGGCAACCGACCCTCACCGCCGATTCGGCGGAGATCGCGCACCGGGAGCTCCGCATTCTGTTCTGGGTGCCACTCGACTCGGCGAAACGGGCCTACCTGTTCTGGGGCGACGGCCACACGGGCGTCGGCCTGGAGATGCGGATGCGTGGCGACACGATGACCGGCCGGAGCATCCTCACGACCGATTTCGGCTGGCCGCGGCGTGGCCCGCGCGCCCGCGCCGTGCGCGTCGCGTGCTGACTCGCCGGCTCATTCTGGCCCTGGCTGTCCCGCTGGCCGCATGCGCCCGGAACGACCGACCCGCCCCGCAAGCAGCTGATCGCGCGGAAGAGCCGAGCTGAGGGAATACGAGTACGTGATGAACTGCGTGCCCGAGCCATGACGAACGCGCGACGGGCGTTCGCGGGCGCGTGCGCGCTGGCGTGCCTCGCCTGTACACCCCGATCCCCCGAGGAGAGTCGGGCCGGCTCCTCCGGTGCGGTCGTCCGGACCACGCGCCCCAACATCGTGATCGTGGTGGTGGATGATCTGCGCTGGGACGAGTTCGGCGCCGCCGGCCATCCGTGGCTCCGAACGCCGAACATCGACCGGCTCGCCGCCGAAGGTGCGCTGTTCGTGAACGCGTTCCACGCCGTCCCGCTGTGCTCGCCCAATCGCGCGACGCTGCTGACCGGCCAGTTCCCCTCGCAGCACGGCATCATCGACAACGTGGCGCGGAACCGGCTGAGCCATCGGCTCGTCACGTTTCCGCAGACTCTCCAGGCCCAGGGGTATGAGACCGCGTTCCTCGGCAAGTGGCACATGGGCAACGACCCCACGCCGCGGCCCGGCTTCGACTACTGGGTCGGTCTGCCCGGGCAGGGACGCTCGGTGAACCCGGAGCTGTTCGAGAACGGCGCGCTGCGGGTGGTGCCGGGCTACACGACCGACCTGCTCACCGACCGCGCCGTCGCGTTCATCCAGCGCCCGCGCGAGCGGCCGTTCCTGGTGTACCTGGCGCACAAGGCCGTGCACCCCGACGTGGAGCAGCGCGACGACGGCTCCGTCGGCCCGTCCCTCGGCTACATCCCCGCGCCGCGGCATCGCGGGGCGTACGACGGCCGCGTGCTGGCGCGGCGCCCCAACGTCGTGCGGACCCTCGGCGACCTCGAGGGCATGCCGGCGATCCGGCGCGCCCTGGCGTACAACGCGACGGGCGATGTGAGCGCGCACGGCGGCGACATCGCCGCCCCCACCACGGACGATGTCACGATCCGCCGGCGCGCCGAGATGATGCTGGCGGTAGACGAGGGCATCGGGCGCATCATCGCGGCGCTCGAGGCGCAGGGCGAGCTCGATCGGACGGTGTTCGTCTTCACCAGCGACAACGGCTTTTTCTTCGGCGAGCACGGCTTGACGACCGAGCGGCGTCTGCCCTACGAGGAGTCGATCCGCAACCCGCTGATCATCCGATACCCGCCGGTGGTGCGGGCGGGCGCGCGCCCGGTCGAGCTCGCGCTCACCATCGACCTCGCCCCCACGATGCTGGAGCTGGCGGGTGCGGCGGTCGGCGGGCACATCCAGGGCCGCTCGCTGGTGCCGGTGCTCCGCGGCGACGCGCCGAACTGGCGGCAGTCCATTCTGGTGGAGTTCTACACCTACGAGAACCCGTTCCCGCACCTGATGGACATGGACTACCGGGCGCTGCGGACCAGCCGCTACAAGTACATCCACTGGGTCCGGCACCCCGGCCTCGACGAGCTTTACGACCTCGAGACGGATCCCTACGAGATGCGGAACCTGGTGCACGAGCCCTCGGCGGCGGCGACGCGGCTGCTGCTGCGCGCCGAGCTGGGCCGAGAGGTGCTGGGTGCGTTGCGGCTGGGTGGCGAGCGGTGAGGAGAGCGCACCCTCAGAGCGTCCTGGCCACCCTCACCGCATTCGCCATCAGCGTGAACGTGACGTTCTTGGCGGGCAGGAACGGGAACGTGATCCCGTCGGCCAGCCACAGGTTGGCGAAGTCGGTGCTCCGGCAGTCGGCCGTCGCGGTCAGCGGCGCCCCGCTCCGCCCCATCGGCAGCAACCCCGCGTAGTGCACGCTCGCCCCCTTGGGGCGCACGTGCGTCATCCCCGGCGGCACCAGGCAGCCTAGCCGCCGGAGCGCCGCCTTCATCCGCCGCACAGCGGTCGCGATTTGCTCGGCATCGTCCGGCGGCCCCGCATAGCGCAGCCGCAGCGTCCCGCTCGCCCCCCCTCCCTCGGCGCCGGGCTCGAAGCTCGCCGTGCACGTCTCGCGGCGGGTGTCGTGCAGGTTGACGTTGGCGATGCCGAGGGCGCTGCGCAGCAGCCGGAACACCGCCGTCGCCGAGCGGAGATCCAGCGGCAGGCTCTGGATCACCGGGTGGACCATGGCGGTCTTCAGGGTCGTGATCTGCCCGTGCACGTAGTGGGCGGGGTCCTTCCCCGCCAGCCCCACGCAGACCTGGTGGTACTGGTACGCGGGCTCCGCGTTCGGTGCGCTGCCGAGCATGCCTAACGTGATGAAAGGGACCAGGACCTGCTGGTTGTCCATCAGCCCGGTGAGCGTGACGCGCTCGCCGGCGCCGCGCCACCGCGACTCCAGATATATCCGTGCGCTGGCGAGCGCGCCGGCCGCGAGCACCACGCCGTCCGGCGCGCGGGCTTCCGGGACCTCCGGCCGGCCCCCCCCCTGGACCGCGACGCCGGTGATGCGCCGGTCGGCATCGTAGGTGAAGTGCGTCACGGGGGCGTCCGGCACGTACCGGAACCGCGAATGGGGGAGCAGCTTCGTCAGAGTGACCGACGGCGTGTACAGTGCGTCGTGTGGGCAGCCCCACAGGCAGCGGCCGAGGTAGGCGCACGGCCGGCGGCCGTCCCGCTCCTCGGTGAGCGTGGCGATGCGCGAGCGCCCCAGCCACACGCCGGCCGCGTTCAGCGCGCCCGCGCGGGCGCGATACCGCGCGGCGAGGTGCGCCGAGTGCGCGTCGAGCCGCAGCGGCGGCAGGAGGTGCTCGTGGAGAGGCCAGAACCGCGCCAGGTCGTCCGCCTCGCCGCTGATCCCGATGCGCCGCGCGACCTCGTCGTAGCACGGCGCCAGGTCGGCGGCGCGGATGGGGAACTCGCGCAGCTCCTCGTCGTTGAACGGATACACCCCGCCGGTCCACGCCTCGGCCAGCCCGCCCCGCGCGAACGAGAACAGCGGGTGGAACCCGTCCGCGGCGACGCCCGCGGGCTCGTCGAGCACATAGCCTTTGCTCGGCGGCAGGCCGTAATACTCCTTTCCCGCACTCGGCAGGATCACGCCCTCGAACCGCTCGCCGAGCAGGTACCGCACCGGGTCGGCCAGGGTTTCAGCGATCCGGTCGAACGGCACGTCGGGGGCGACGGCGGCGGGGCGCTCGCGGCCCACGTCGAGCATCACCACCTCGTGACCGCGCTCGAGCGCGGTCTCGGCGAAGTGCACGCCGGACGGGCCCGAGCCCACGACCACGAGCCTCATCGTCCGCCGCCCGTGACCCGTGAGACGAGGTGCAGCGGGCCCAGCAGGATGATGCCAGCCACCAGGCAGAAGGCGAAAGCCGTCCCCGCAGCGGCAAGCCGCAGTACGACGCCCAGCGGGCTCGCGGGCCGCGGCGCGAAGGCCGGGTGCGACCCCGCGCTGCTTTCGAGAATCGCCAGCAGCAGAACGAGCTTGTGGCGCAGCAACGACCGTGGCGCGAACAAGCGCACGTATGCGTCGGCGATGCGGGTCAGCAGCGGGTGCGCGGCCGCGACCCGGACCAGCACCCGGCCGGCGGCGGGGGGGGGGCACGAGGTTGGCAGCGCGGCGTGTCCCGCGGCGTACTGTTCCGCCGCGTAATCGCCGGCGGGCGCACCGATGAGGTAGCGCGCGAAGACACCCGCCTCGCGCGCGAGCCGCGGGTCAGCCACCGGACTCGGATGCCGCGATCATGGCGTCCACGTCCGCGAGCCGCGCGCGCCACGACTCCCAGAACGCGCTCGGTGCGGCGACCCCATCGCGCGCGAACGAGCTGAGCTGCCCGGGCGCCACCGGCGACCGCCCGCGCAACACCGTCTGGCCGGCGATGAGCGCGGCCCGGAGCGCGCCGTAGGGCAGCTTCACGAAGCCGCCCCCCCGTCCACCCTTGAGCCTGGTCCGCACCCGGCGCAGCAGCTCTTCCATCGTGACGACCTCGGGCCCTCCCAGCTCGACGGTGGCGCCCGCGAGCTCGTCGCGCTCGGGCACTTCCAGCAGCATCCGCGCGAGGTCCGGCGCGAGCACGGGCTGGATCTTCACGCGCCCGTCGCCGATGAGCACGCCCACGGGCGCGGTCGCGAGGCTGCGCAGGCGCTTCCAGATCGGGCTGCCGGCGCCGAGCACGATGGTCGCTCGCGCGATGGTCCAGCGCAGCTCGCTGCGCTTCACCAGCGTTTCGGCGGCGCGTTTGGTCTGGGCGTAGGGATAATGCGGATCGTCGGGCCAGCCGGCCGCGATGGAGGAGACGAAGACGAAGCGGCGGCAGCCCTTGTCCGCGCACGCCGCGAGCAGCGCCGTGGTGCCGTCCACGTTGGCCGCCGCGTGCTGCGCGGCGGTGGCGGCGCCGGTCGCCGCGGCCAGGTGCAGCACGTCGGTCCCGGGTCCGAGCACCGAGCGGTAGCGTGCGGCGTCGGCGAGAGCGGCGGTGACCCACTCGGCGCCGGCGGCGTCGGCGGGGGGGGGCGGCCGGCGGCTCAACGCCACGACGCGGCCGTACCGCACGCGGTCGGCGGCGGCAAGCACGTGCCGCCCGACGAATCCGCTGGCCCCGGTCACGAACAGCGCGCGCACCGGGAGCCGCGCGTCAGCGCGTGACGGGTGTCTGGGAGGCGGACGCCGGGGGGGGCACCGGCTCGGACGCGGGCCGCCGCTCGGGACCCAGGCCCAGCGACCACTGCCACAGCATCCAGCGCAGCCGGGCGACGCCCTTGAGATCGTCCCACGCCGTCTTGACGATCTTCACGCGGCTGTCGTCGTCCTCGATCCAGCGCACCGGAATGTCGGCGAGCCGGTAACCCTGCCGCTCGGTCAGCACCAGCAGCTCGGTGTCGAAGAACCAGGAGTTGTCCTTGATCTGCGGCACGAGCCGTTCGACGGCGCGGCGGTTGATCGCCTTGAAGCCGCACTGCGCGTCCGAGAAGTGCACGCCGAGCACCCGCCGGACGATGATGTTGTACAACTTGGAGATGATGTAGCGCTTCAGCGAGCGGGTGACCTTCGACCGGCCCTTCTGGAGCCGGGAGCCGGTCGCGACGTCGTAGCCCTCCTCCAGGACGGCCCGCAGGACCTTGGGCAGCGCCGCCAGCTCGGTCGAGAGGTCCACGTCCATGTAGCTGACCGCGTCGGCCGTGCTCGACAGCCAGGCGTGCCGCAGCGCGCGGCCCCGGCCCCGCTGCTCGAGGTGCAGGAACCCGACCTCCTCCGGCGACTCGGCCACCAGCCGGCGCGCCACGTCCTGCGTGCCGTCGGTGGACCCGTTGTCCACCACCACGACGCGCCACCGGTACGGCAGGTTCGCACGGCAGTACTCGCGCACCGTGCCGACGCTCTTCGCGAGCACGTGCGCTTCGTTCAGCACGGGAATGCAGACGTCCACCGTGCGCGCGCTCACGGGCGACCCTGCCGGCGGAAGCGGGGAGACCACAGGCCGAAGATAATCGCCGCGGTCAGCGCGAACAGCGCCACGGGCGTGACCCCGTTCGCGAAGAAGTCGCCGTACTGGCCGCCGGTGAGCTTCAGGGTATTGAGGGCCGGCAGCGCGAACCCGCCCGTGAGCGTGCGCACCAGCGGATCGAACACGCCGAGCGGCTTCTCGACCTCGCGGTACATCGCGAGCGGCCAGGCGATGGTCAGCGCGCCGAGCACGAGCAGGTACGCCAGCCGCGGCCGCCGTTGCCACACCCGCACCAGCACCACGGCCGCGGGTACCATCAGGAACGGGAAGATCGCCGTCATGTAGCGGATGCCGGTGTTGAACTGCAGGCGCGTGTAGTTGTTGCCGCTGAAGAACAGGTACAACGCGAGGAACACCAGCAGCATCGCCCACATCTCGAACCGCGGCAGCACCCGGCGTTCGCCGCGCTCGACCAGCGGGCACAGCACGCCGAGCGCCAGCAGCGGCGCGGTCACGAACAGCCCGAACCGGTGGTCGCCGAGCAGCAGCCACAGGATGTCCGGCTGCGGGCCGCTGAAGCCCTGGTACCCGCGATCGATCCACTCGACCGGCGGCATCCAGTGCTGGCCCGGCAGGAACGGGTTCCCGAACGCCTGCCACTGGTAGAACCAGAGGAGCAGGATCGGCGGCAGCGTGCCGAGCGCGTACCACAGCCCGTGCCGCACCCCGTCACCCCAGGTTTCCTCCAGGCCGCGCTTCACGAAGCCGTACAGGCCGAGCGCGAGGATGAACACCACGCCGGTGTAGTCGAACAGAATCGCCGTGCCGCCGGCGAGGCCCGCGAGGATGAACCGGGTGCGCAGTCGCCACGGCAGCGCGTCCCACGGATCCCACAGGACCACGAAGCCCGCGAAGGCGATATGCCCCAGCATCAGGTTGTGATTGAGGAAGCCGGTCCGGAAGAACACCGGGGTCGCGAACGCGTAGGCGAGCGACAGCCACAGCGCCGCCCGATCCGATCGGAACAGCCGCCGTAGCACCGCGAACAGGAGAACCACCGCGAGCGCCGTGGCCGGCGCCATGCAGAACGCCTGCATGACGAACGCGGCCAGGCCGAGCTTGATGTCGAGCCCGCGCCGCCACGCTTCGGCGTAGAAGCGGCGCGCGTTGGGCCATTGCGTGTTGAAAGCCGGTGGCTCAATCTGGCCGCTCGCGCGGCGGCGCTCCACGACGCGGCGGGACACGGCGTCCACGATGGGCTTGAAGGCGAGATACGGAATCGCCGCGAGCATGGACACGCCGGGGTTGTTCCCGATGTGCCAGCCGCGCCCCGGCGTTTCGAACAGGTCGGGGTGCAGCCCGCCGTATTCGTCGAGCCGGAACGAGGCATGGTCGGCGAGCGCGAGCGCCGGATAGTGCTCGCGCACCACGTCCGTCGCGAAGTGGAGGACGTAGATGATCCAGCAGGTGAGGAAGAGCCTCCACGCCATCTGGCGGGGGCTCAGCGGAGCAGCGGACGCAGCCATGGAATCGAGGCCCTCTATCCGCAAGTTCCGTGCGCCATCAGAGTGCCGCCAAGATATTGCGGTACAACAACTTATCGCAAGTCCACCGGGGTCGGTTGCAGCCGTGCCACATCAGTCCTCCACGACGTGGGTCGCGAACACCTTCCGGTAGCGTCCCCACTTGGCCAGGTCGAACCCGCCGGGGAGGGGGGGGGGCCCAAGGCAATCAGCCGCGCCGTACGCCATCGCCAGCGCGTGGTGCGTGTTGTCGTGGGCGAACAGACCCTGCCGGCCGTAGGTGAGCAGGCCCGGCAGGCTTTCGGCCCAGTCGTCGAGCACGCCGAACGGCTGCTCGTAGCCGACCAGGTAGATGGGATACGCCTGGCGCAGCCGCCGGACGTGAACCGCCAGCGGCTCCTTCGCGAGCGGCAGGCCGGCGCGCCGGATATCGCCGGCGACCAGCGCGCCCAGCGCCGCGTCGTCCAGCTCCCACCGGCCGTCGCCCGGCGAGGCGGGCAGCTCGGCGCACAGGATCGTGCGTCCCGCGGGCTCGGCCGCGTCCGCGTAGATCTTCGGTTCCGAGAGCCGCGTGATCGCGAGGTCGGCGCCCGGCAGGTAGTGCGCGTCGAACGGCGTGAACCGATCCGTGTCGAGCTGGAGATAGACGAGCAGCATCGCGCGGTAGTCGATCTGCCCCGCGGCCCGCAGCACCGCGTCCGGGGCCGCGGGCTTCATGAGGCGCGCCAGCAGGCTGATGGGGATCGTGGACCACAGATGATCGGCCTCGAGACGGCGGCTCTCGCCCTCGCGCGCGATCGTGACTGTCCACCGTCCGCCGGCTCCGCGCTCGACCGCGACCGCCTTCCAGCCGAGCAGCAGCTCGGCGCCGGCGCGGGTCGCGGCCTCCGCGTACGCCTCGCTGATCTGCCCGTAGCCGCGGCGCGGGTAGAAGAACCGCCCGGCCATTGGCGGCTTCAGGCCGGGGACCTGGCTCAGCACCTTGCGCAGCAGTTTGCCGAACGAGCCGGCCGAGACGCGCCGGCGCGCCTGGACCCCCGACAGCTCTTCCGGCGCGCGTCCCCAGATCTTGCGCGCGTACGGGAAGTAGAAGTCGTCGCAGATCGTCCGGCCCAGGTTGGCGAGCAGCACCGACGCGAACGTGTGGCCCTCGTCGCGGCGGCCGAAGGCCTTGGCGGCCATGTCGCCGAGCGTGCCGAGCGCGAAGCCCTTGTCGAGCCGCACCAGCAGGTCCACGGGCTTGAGCGGGACGTGGATCCACTTGCCGCGCAGCCGGATCCGGCCGTGGCGCGGCCGGTCGAGCAGGTCAGCGCCGAGCATGGTGCGGATGTCGGCGAGGATCGCGGGCTCGGTCGCGGGGTGGAGGCGATGGCTGCCGTAGTCGAGCCGCTGGCCCTGCCACTCGAAGCTGCCGGCGTTGCCGCCGACGGCGCGCTGGGCCTCAACCACGGTGACGCGCGCCTTGGCGGCACGGCGCAGCGCGAACGCGCCGCCGACCCCGGCGGGTCCGGCGCCGAGGATCACGACGTGCGGCGCGTCAGCCACCGGTGCCCCCCCCCCGGGCCGCGGCGAGCAGGCTCCGCACGCCCGCGCCGCCGGGCTGGCGCGACAGGAGCCACCACACCAGGCCCCCGGCGAGCCCGCCGGCGATCATCACGGTCTGCCACACCAGCGCGGCCACGACGCCGGTGGCCATGGGCACGCCGAGCGGCAGCAGCAGCGCGCCGAACGTGGCGTCGCGGACCGCGAGCCCGCCCAGGCTGATGGGCATGAGCCCCGCGATCTTGGCCAGGGGCCAGGCCACGAACCACACGCCCGCCGGCAGGTGGATGCCGAGGGCGCTCCCGATGGCCAGGTTGAGCAGCACGAACCCGCCCTGCATGGTGAGCGACAGCGCCAGCGCGAAGGCGGCGGCGCCGGGCCGCCGGCCCAGGTGCCGGAGCGAGACGAGCGCTCGGCCGAGGGGCCGCCGCAGGCGGCGCGGCCAGCGCCTGAGCGGGCGCCGCACCACGAACGGAGCCACGCCGGCCATACCTAACATGCCAAGGACGCTCGCGGCGGTGAGGACCTCGCCGCTCCAGCCCGGCAGCGCGCCCCGCGCGGCGATCGCCCCGGCGGTGATCAGGATGGCCATGGTGGCGACGTCGAGCGCGCGGTCGGCGATGCCGGCGAGGAACGCGCCCTCGACCCGCCCGCTGGCCCGGCCCGCCATCACCGCGCGCAGCACGTCGCCGCCCACGATGCTCGGCAGGCACAGGTTCGCGAACAGCCCGGCCGAGTAGCAGCGCGCGGCCTGGCGCACCGGGAGGCCCGCCCGGCAGGCGCCCAGCAGCGCCCGCCACTTGAACACGCCGAGCCCGTGACCCAGGAGGAAGCCGAGCAGCACGGCGAGCCAGGTCCGCGGCGGCAGGCTGGAGGCCACCGCGCGGACGTCGCTCCAGGGAAGCAGGACGAACAGCAGCGCGAGCAGCGTGGCGCTGACGGCCGCCTTCGCCCACGGCTTCATCGCTTGTGCTGGGCGATGCGGGCGTTCTGGTCCGCCAGGAGGCCCACGGCCCACACGATGAGCGCGCCGAGCAGGGCGAGCACGGCGCTCTCCGACAGGTTGTCGAGAAACACGTCGTAGACGAACTTCGCGACGCCCGCCAGGAACAGCGCGGCCCCGAGCGGGATGAACACCTTGAGCGGGTTGAAGAACACGATGGTGCGCAGAATCAGCAGCGTGAAGTCGTACGCCGCGCGCGGGCGCATCTTGGACGCGCCGAGCCGCGCGTGGTAGTCGATCGGGATGTACTCGACCTGGTGGTCGTTGCACGCCGCCGCGAGCGTGATCGTCGTGGTGAAGGAGAATCCCGACGGCAGCAGGTGCTCGTAGCGCCGCACCAGGTCGGCGCGCATCAGCCGCAGGCCCGAGTTGATGTCCGGCAGCCGCTGGCCGGCGAGGTAGCTCGCGAGCCAGTTCAGGAACGCCTTCGGGGGCCGCCGCACCAGCGGCACCCGGACGGTCGTTCCGGTGCGCGATCCGACGACCATGTCGTTGCCCGAGGCGGCGGCGAGCAGCTTGGGAATCGCGGCGACGGGATAGGTGCCGTCGGCGTCGGTGATCAGGATCCAGCCGTACCGCGCCGCGGCGATCCCGCGTTTCAGCGCAGCGCCGTAACCGCGGTTCTTCTTGTGCCGCAGGACCCGCACGCCCTCGGCGCGGGCCGCCTGCTCCGCGGTTCCGTCCCTCGAGCCGTCGTCCACGACGATGATCTCCCAGGTCCAGCCGGTCGATTGCATCGTTGCCCGGACGGCCTGGATCTGCTCGAACACGTGCGCCGCTTCGTCGTAGGCGGGGATCACGACCGACACGGCGTGCGCGAGCGCCGGGCCCTCCTCCGCCACCTCCTCGATGGCGCTCTGCGGCCGCACCGTCACGCTGACGCTCACGAGCGCACCTTCACGATCACCGCGCCGCCGCCCACGGTGCCGGGAAACCGCGCGGCCTCGGTGTAGTCGTGCTCCAGCCGCGCCCACAGCGCGGAGTCCACCGCGGCGAGCCGTGCCGGGAAGGTCACCAGCACCCAGGTCCGCACGTGGGCGGCCTCGATGGAGGCGAGCGCGCTGTCGGACTCGGCCGCCGGCCAGTTGGTCCGCAGCCACCGCTGGTAGGGGAACCGCGTCATGTCCACGGTCACGATCGCGTCGCCCGGATTCGCGGATGCGAGCACGAACGCGCGGGCGCCCTGGTAGTCCTGCTTGGGCCGCCACGCGCGCGGCACGGTCACCAGGCTGAGCACGGCTACTGCCACCGCGCCCACGGTACCGGCCAGCTCGGCGCGCGCGTGCACGAGGCGCTGCAAGAGCGCGAACCCGCCGCGCACGGCGATGAGCGCCCCGAAACCCGCCGCGAAGAAAAACAGCCTCGGCCACAGGTTGTGGGCCGTGACCAGCATCGTGGCCGCGGTGACCGCAACCGGCACCAGCATCAGCGCGAGGGCCGTGCCCTGCCGCCGGGCGAAGCTCGCGAGCCCCGCTCCGGCCACCACGAGCCCGCCGGCGAGCCCGACCACGCCTCCCGGCACGCCGGCCATCAGGCCGCGCGCGGTCTCGGCCAGGAACCACAGCGGGTTCTTCCACTCGACCGCCGTCCCAGCCATCGTCGGGCGGGTGACGGTCTCGATGATCTGCCCGAGCACGGGCGCGTACGCGACGAGGGACAGCGCGCCAGCCAGCGCGAACGCGGCGAGCGGCCGCCACCGGGCCTCGCTATCGAGCCGCCGCAGGGCGAGCAGCGCCAGCCACACCACGCCGTGACCGGCCACCAGGAGGATCGCCGTCACGTGCGTGTACACGGCCAACGCCATCGCCACGGCGTACGCGATCACCGCGCGCCGCGCGCGGACGCCGTCCGCCTCGAGCACATCCAGCAGGAACCCGGTGCCGAGCAGCGCGCCGCACAGCAGCAGCGTGTAGCCGCGCGCGTTCTGCGAGAACCAGACGTGGTGGTAGGACGCGGCCAGCAGCAGCGCCGCCAGCAGCGCCTCGCGCCGCGACGCGATCCTGGCGCCGAACCAGGCGACGAGGCCCAGGCTGGCCACGCCCGCGACCGCCGCCGGCAGGCGCAGCGCCGCCGCCGACTCCCCGAATACCGCGGTCGAGATCCTGGCCAGGACCGAGAACAGCAGGTGCTGGTTCTGGCTGTCGTAGGTGGTCACGATCCGGGCGAGCGGCTGCTGGACATAGTTCACGAGCGTGGTGATCTCGTCGTACCACAGCCCTCCCCCCCCGCCGAGCCGCACGCTACGGAGCACCGCGCCCAGCACGAGGATGGGCGCGAGCCACGCCCAGGCGGGCGGCGGCGCGGCTGGTGCGGCGGGCTGCGCCGCCGCGGCGCCGGCCGGGCTCACGACGCCGAGGCCAGCCACTCCCGATACCACGCCACGGTCTCGCGCAGGCCCTGCTCGAACGTGAAGCGCGGACGCCAGCCCATGCGCGCGCGCGCCTTCCCACAGTCGAGGTACTGCTTCGGGATCTCGTGCGTGGCCTCGTTCCGGATGTCGGGCACGAGGTCCTCGCGGTCCATCAGCCGCCGGATCACGTCCACCACCTGGAGCACGGACATCGGCGTCTCGGTGCCGAAGTTGAACGCTTCGCCCGTGAACCCGTCGCCCGGGACCCGCTCGGCGAGCTGGAGGTAGGCATCTACCGCGTCGCGCACGAAGAAGTAGTCGCGCACGAACGTGCCGTCGGAGCGCACGATCGGGCGCTCGCCCAGCAGCAGCGAGCGGATGGTGCCGGGAACCAACCGGTTGAAGTTGAGGTCGCCGCCGCCGAACAGGTTGCCGCAGCGGGTGACCGCCACCGGCAGGCCGTAGGTGTGGTAGTAGCTGAAGCTGATGAGGTCGGTGCAGGACTTCGAGACGTCGTAGGGATAGCGCCCAACCAGCGGGGCGTCCTCGGTGTACGGGAGCTTCTCGTGCACGCCGTACGCCTTGTCGCTCGAGGCCACCACGACGCGCCGGACCAGCTTCGCGCACGCCTTCGCGGCCTCGAGCAGCGTCCAGGTGCCGCGGATGTTGCTCTCGAACGTGGACAGCGCCGAGCGGTTCGCCGTGCCGACGATGGCCTGCGCGCCGACGTGGAACACCGTGTCCACCTCGTATTCGTTCAGCGCGCGCAGCATCGTCTCGTAGTCTTCCAGCTCGCCACGCACGATGCGGCAGCGCTCGAGCAGCTTCGCCGTGACGGCCCGGCTGTCGGGCACCCAGTCGCGCAGCAGCACCGTGGGCCGCGCACCGCGCGCCAGCAGCTCCTCCACCAGGTGCGAGCCCAGCAGGCCCGTCGCCCCGGTGACGAAGACGCCCTTGCCCGTCCAGAAGGTGGGCTTCACCAGCGCTTCCACGGCGCGCGCCCGCTCTGCCACAGCGACTCCAGCAGCTCCTTCTCGCGCAGCGTGTCCATCGGTTGCCAGAAGCCCTCGTGCCGGAACGCCGCCAGCTGGCCCTCGGCCGCCGCGCGCTCCAGCGGCTCGCGTTCGAGCACCGTCTGGTCGCCCTCGAGGTAGTCGAGGAAGCCCCGCTCGAACACGAAGAAGCCGCCGTTGATCCAGCCCGCTTCGGCCTGCGGCTTCTCGGTGAACTGGGTGACCTGGTCGCCGTCCACCACCAGGCCGCCGAACCGGGCCGGCGGGCGCACCGCCGTGACGGTGGCGAGCCGGCCGTGGCGCTTGTGGAAGCGCAGCAGCTCGCCGATATCCACGTCGCCCACGCCGTCGCCGTAGGTGCACATGAACGTGCCCTCGCCGATCCAGTCCCGCAGCCGCGCCAGGCGCCCGCCCGTCATCGTATCGAGCCCGGTGTCCACCACGCTCACGCGCCAGTCGAGCCGCGCGCCGCCCACCACGGCGATCGACCCGTCGCTGAGGTCCACGGTGAAATCGCTGGTGTGGTGGAACACGTTGCGGAAGTACTCCTTCACCATTTCGCCCTTGTAGCCGCACGCCACCACGAACTCGCGGCAGCCGTGGCTCGCGTAGAGGCTCATGATGTGCCACAGCAGCGGCTTGCCGCCGATCTCCACCATGGGCTTGGGCCGCGTCGCCGATTCCTCGGCGATGCGGGTACCGCGGCCGCCCGCGAGGACCACGACCTTCACGCCAGCACCACGGGCTCGGGAAGCGGCAGGATGAAGCGCCCGCCGCGCCGGCGGTACTCCTGCTGCTGGCGGACGATCTCGTCGGCCAGGTTCCACGCCAGGATCATCGCGTAGTCCGGCCGGCGCTCGATCAGCGTCTCCGCGGGGAGCACCGGGATGTGGGTGCCGGGCGTGAAGGTGCCGACCTTCCAGGGGCTCCGGTCCACCGTGTACGGCAGCAGGTCCGGCCCGATGCCGCAGTAGTTGAGCAGCGTGTTGCCCTTGGCCGGCGCGCCGTACCCCGCGAGCGTCTTGCCCTCACCCTTCAGCCGGCGCAACAGGGCGAGCAGGGCGCCTTTCTGCGCGGCCACGTCGCGCGCGAACCGTTCCCAGCGCGCCGGGCTCGCGACCCCGTCCCTCGCGCGCTCCGCTTCGGCGAGCGCCCGCACGTCGGCGGCGTGGGCGCGGTAGTGCCCGGCGAGTCCCGCGTACAGCCGGAGCGAGCCCCCGTGCACGGGCACCCGGTCGATCCGCACCGCCACCAGCCCGACCGCCTCGCACACGCGCAGCAGCGCGCTCACCGAGAAGTAGCACAGGTGCTCGTGATAGACGGTGTCGTACTCGAGCCGGTCGAGCATCTCGCCCGCGTACGGCACCTCGGCGATGACGAGGCCGTCGGGCGCCAGCAGCCGCGCCGCGCCGCGCAGGAAGCCCTGCGTGTCGTCCACGTGCGCGAGCACGTTGTTGCCGATTACGGCGCGGGCGGGCCCGTGGGTCTCGCGGATCCGCACCCCCAGCTCGGCGTCGAAGAACTCGTTGAGCGTCTCGAGCCCGTGCCCGCGGGCGATGGCGGCGATGTTGGTCGCGGGCTCGACGCCGAGGGTGCGCACGCCGAGATCGCGGAAGCAGGCCAGCAGGCTGCCGTCGTTGCTCGCCAGCTCGACGACCAGGTCAGCGGTTGTTAGGCCGAGCAGATCCGCGACCGTGCGCGCATAGGCCTTGTTATGCGTCGCGATCGTCTCGGAGATGCCGGTGACGTAGATGTAGTCGCGGAACAGCACCTCGGGGTCGATCACGTCGGCGAGCTGCACCAGCGCGCAGCCCTCGCAGAGGCAGAGGTCGAGCGGATAGCGGGCCTCGTCGGCGAACGCGTCGGGGCCGCGGAGGAAGGCGTTCGCGAGCGGCTGCGGGCCGAGCGCGAGGAACGGGCGAAGCCGGGCCGCGCCGCACGCGCGACAGGTGGTGCGCCGCCGGTGGACCGGCCGACCCGGCGGCGCCAGTGCCGCTCCCCCGGCCGCCTCAGCGGGCATGGGCGGCCGGCACCGCCACCTGACCCGCGGCCACCTGACGGCGCCAGCGGCGCAGCGCCGGCGAGAACCGGTAGGCCAGCAGCTCGTGGACGAACTCCCAGCAGGTCGAGGCGCGCACGTGCGAGAGCCCGCTGCCGCGCATCCGGGCGAACACGTTGAACTCGAGGACCCGCATCCCCATGTAGTGCGCCTTCACCATCAGCTCGGGGTCGAGGAGGAACGTCTTGGAGCCCAGCTCCATCGCGAGCAGCTTGTCGCGCCGCAGCAGCTTGGGGCTGCCGTTGATGTCGAGCGAGGCGAGCGTCGGCCACATGAGGCGCACGAACAGGTTGTAGGTCGTCGAGACGATCTTCCGCGTCAGCCCGTCGAGCCGGAACCGGCGCCGCACCTTGGCGACGATGTGCCCGTTGGTCGCCGCCGCCGATTCGTACAGCCGCACCACGTCCTCGGCGTCCACCTGCCCGTCCGCGGGGATGATGCCGACCCAGGGCGCGCGGCACAGGGGGATGCCTTCCAGCACGCCCTTGCCGTACCCCTCGTTCAGGTCGATGCGGTGCACGACCACGTTGGGGTGCTGTTCGCGCAGCGTGCGGAGAATCTCGCCGGTGCGGTCTTTCGATCCGTTGTCCACCGCCACCAGCTCGAACCGGACGCCGGCCCGCGCGAACGCCTCGAGCAGGCGCTTCGCGGTTACGCCGACGACCTCCTCCTCGTTGTAGGCGGGCATGATGAACGACACGTCGAAGCCGGGCTCGGCGTTCACGGGCTCGGGGGCTTGGGTGGTGGGCGAGGGCGCGCGCGAGCCCGTGGTCACGACACGGCGGCAAGGCCCGCAGGCGCGAGCGCGCGCCGCAGGTCCTTGGCGAACATCGTCCGCGTGAACTTGCCGAGCCCGGCCGCGTGCTCGCCGAACGTCCCGATCCGGCTCTCGATCACCGCCTGCCTCTCCGGGTCCATCGTGGTCTCGTAGCGGACCGGCGCCGGCATCCGGTACGACGGCAGCGGCCGCGCGTAGCCGTCCTGCGCCCAGCCCTCGACGTCCAGCGACGTGACCCAGGTGGGCCGGCGCGCCATCGTTTCACGGAACGGCACGTGGAGCAGCACCGTGCGCAGGTAGTCCATCACCGCCTGCAGCTCCTCGCGTTTCTCCGCCGCCCGCTCCTGGCCGAGCGACTCGGCGATGGCCATTTGGAGGAAGTCGAGCCCTTCGTGCGTCGCGTAGAACCGGCCCAGCATCGAGTACTTGCTGAGCAGGTTGCCGCCGAGCGAGCCGTCGATCAGCTGCGGCAGCCGCTCGCGCGCCCACTCGACCACCGCCTCGCGGGAGGGGAACAGCTCCTCCTGGCTCTCCCGTACGAAATCGTCCATCACCTGGCGCAACCCCGCAGGCGCGCGGTCAAGCAGCGCCTGGAGCTTCACCACGAGGTCGAACGGCTTCACGCCGTTCTCCTTCGCGAAGGCGAACGCCTCCTCGATGTTGCCCTCGTAGTAGAAGATCGTGAGCAGCAGGTGGAACACCCGCACGTCGAGATAGTCGGCGAAGCTGAAGGTGCCGGTCTCGACGACCATCTCCTCGGTCTCGATGACCTTTTCCCCCGTGCCGTAGTCGCCGACGTCGCGCGCCACCACCCGGTACAGCGTCTTGAGGTTGAACTTCTCCCGCTGGTCGGGGTCCGCGAGCGGGGCGCCGTGCAGCAGCATCAGCTGGTGCGCCGACACGCGCAGCACGCCGGAGTCCAGCAGGTCCGCGATGCCCTGCATGAACGACTGCTTGGTCTCGCCGGGCAGGCACAGGATCATCTCGCCGTAGGACTGCATGCCCTGGGCGCGCACCTCGGCCTGGATCTGGGCGTAGGTCTCGAGCTTGATGTTCGAGCGCTTGATGTTCTCGAGCACCACCGGGTTCATGGACTGCACCGCCGCGGTCATCGGGAGCGCGCCCTTCACCTTGCGCATCACCTCGATGATCCGCTCGCCGCGGTTCTTGCCGGTCGTGGTGCGAATGTACTTCGGCCAGCCGTAGGTCTCCTGCAGCCAGCCCAGCACGTCCGCGATCTCGACGTCGAGCTCATACATGCCGAAGTTGTCGTCGGCGAAGCAGAGCGGCATCTCCTTCTGCACGTGCTCAGCCGCGTAGATCAGGTCGGCCTTCACGTTCTCGAGCGTGTGCGCGTACACCTTGCTGTTCGACTTCACGGCCGAGTTGCAGAACTGGCAGGTGAACGGGCAGCCGCGCGAGATCGCCATCATCGGGAAGTAGCCGGTGCTCCAGAACGGGTCGAGCCAGCCCGCCAGGTACGGCGAGGGAATCTCGTCGAGGTCCACGATCCGCTCGACCGGCGCGCCGACCACGAACTCCTTCGACCGGGGGTCGATCCACAGGTTGCCGGCGACCTTCTCCTCGAACAGCCCTTCGCGCCGGCCGCCCCCCCCCCCCCCGACGTCCACGAACCGCTGGATGATGTGCTTGAACGCGCGCTCGCCCTCGTACGTGGGCCCGCGCACGGCAACGTCGATCTCCGGCATCGAGCGCAGGAACTGCTCCTGCACGCTGGTGACCAGCGGGAAGTTCGGGCCGCCCATCATCGTGACGGTGTCGGGCCAACGCTGTTTCGCGTAACGGGCGAAGCTCAACGAGAGGTTGTGGTTCCAGCCGTAGCTCGACAGGCCGAGCACGTCGGGCCGCGCGGCGTCGAGCGCGGCCTTGAGGTCCTGCGGCTCCCGGAAGATCCGGACCTCGAGCGGCTGGGGCGAACGGACGTAGGCCTGCACGTACGTGGCCAGGTTCGCCACGCCGAGCGGATAGACGTCCGAGCTGATGGTGACCTGGTTGTGCCCCAGGTCGGCGATATAGATGCGCATCGAACCTCAGCACACGAAGATGCGGTCTCCGAGTGCAAGCCGGGTGCCGTCGCGGCACGAGGACTGGAGAGCCGTAATGTGCGTCCCTGAGCCGAGTTGTGCCAGTCGCGAGGGGGGTCCGGCGGGCTATCGCGCGCCAGCTGTTGCGTCGGCGCCACGAGGAGGCGGCAACCCTTTCCCGGACCGGGGCCTGCGGGTAAGGTGCAGGCCTCGATGACGCTCTCCGTGGTGGTGACGGTGGTGGACGGCGCCGAGGCGCTCGGCCGATGTCTTGCGGCCCTCGCGGCGCAGGCGGATGCGCCATCGCTCGAGGTCCTGGTGCCGTGGGACGAGACGCTCGCTGCCATCGCGCGAGACGTCGCGCCGCGGTTCCCGGCCGCGCGCTTCGTGCCGATGGGAACGCTCGCCACGCAACACGCGCCGGCGAGTGCAGCCGGCTTGCACGAACTGTATGACTTGAGGCGGGCCGCGGGTCTCGGCTCGGCGACGGGCGAGCTGGTGGCGATGCTCGAGGACCGCAGCATCCCGCGACCCGACTGGGCGAAGACCGCCGTGGCGCTGCACGAGCGGCTGCCGCACGTGGTGATCGGCGGCGTGCTGGCGTGCGGCCGCAGCGGCGTCGTCGGCACCGCGGACTATCTGTGCGATTTCGCGCGCTACGAGCCGCCCACCGCCGAGGGGCCGCGCGAGTACGTGTCGGTGTGCAATGTGGTGTACAAACGGGCCGCGCTCGACCGGACGCGCGCGATGTGGCAGGACCGCTGGTACGAGACCAAGGTGCACTGGGCGCTGGCACGCGAGGGGCACGTGCTGTGGCTCACGCCCGAGCTGGTCGTGGACCAGGTGCGGTGCGACGGCGCGACCCTCGGCACGCTGGTTAGGGAGCGGCTGGCGTGGGGGCGGCGGTTCGGGGCGGCGCGGGCGGTGGACGTGGGGCGCGGGCAGGCGCTGCTCTACGGCGTGCTGGCGCCGGTGCTGCCGTTCGTGCTGTTCGCGCGGCTGGCCGCGACGCAGGTCAGGGCCGGCCGGCCGCTTCGCCGGCTGGTGGCCGCCGCCCCGGCGTGCTTGCTGCTGTTCGCGTGCTGGGGCGGGGGCGAGATGCTCGGCTACCTCACGAGGTCCGAGTAGCGCGTCCGGCAAGCGGGCGGCAGTTCCCTAGTTCCCCCTCGCGACGATGGGCCGCGGGGCCGTCGAGAGCCGCCCGGCGGGCCGGAACAGGTCGAAGCCTGTTGGCCTGCCGGAGCGCGCAATCGCCGGAGGGGCATTGGGTAGATGGCGGAACCTGAAGCACTCGGCCTGGGTAGCGGGCGTTACGGTGCCCTGCCCGCCGTGCGGCGGCGCGGCCCTGCGCCACTGACGCGAGCAGGTCGACACGTCCGACGGCGCACGGAACCAATACACCAGGCTGTCGTCGCTCGAGAAGACCGGGGCGAGGAACACGCTGTCGGCGACCGCCAGACCAGCCGGCACCGTGCTGGGGGGCGACGCAGACTGCACAACCGACTGCACGGGGCCCAGAAAGCCGTCGACGCGCCCCACCGTGAACATCGCCCGGCGCCCATCGTGCGACCAGGTGGAATTCGAAAGAATGAACGCGTCGAAGCTACCCGGAAACAGGGGATGCACGGAGAAGAACGGCTCCGTATCGGCGCAGTTGTGGTCATACGTGTCGCTGCGCACGGGTGACAAGCCCGACCCGTTCACCTGCTTCAGGTACCACTGCTGGGTGATCACAGTCTGGACGGCCGGCGGACACCCCTGCGGGTCCGTGGTGGAGCTGGTCACGTAGATCAGGGCGTAGTCGGCCGAGGGTGCGACGATGCCGCCACCGATCGCGTTCGCCCCGAACCCCTGGAACGCGTCCACCGTGATGTCGTTGTTCTGGCCCAGGCCCCGGAAGGTCGGGCCGCGAAGCGTCCACTGCGGATGATTGGTGGTCAAGAAGCGCTCGCTGAGCGTGTCGCGCTCCAGGAAGGAACGCCACTCGCCCGTGTGCCGCGGCGTCACGACGGCCCCGGTATGGCTCAGGACGACCGTCTCGTCCGGCGTGGCGTTCGTCGTGGCGTCCACGGCGTGTACCGCGATCAAGCGGCCGCCTTGGGCCACGGACAGACCGGCGATGCCGCTCGAGGAGGGGGCGAGGCTGGCGGAGAAGGTACGTGCCGCAGGGCCGGCGACGTCGAAGGTGATGGAGACGCCATCGTTGCCGACGCGGACGGGGTAGCCGCACACTGGCAGGTTAGGTCGCTCGACGGCGAGCAGGCGCAGCGCGCTGTAGACATCGAGTTGATATACGAACCCGCCGCCAGGCACAGTAAGCTGGGTACGGCCAACCAGGCTGCCGTCCGACGTCACGACCTGCGGGCGCATAAGGTACTGCTTGACCTGGGCGGCCGAGAGCGTTGGGTCGAAGGACCAAAGCAGCGCCGCCGCCCCCGCGACCATCGGCGCCGCGTAGGACGTACCGTTATCCACCCGAAGCCCGCCTCCGCCCGGCTGTCCCGTATTGGACAGCAGACCGCGCTGGGGGCTGGGGCTGCGATCGTCGAGACCCCGACGATGAAGTTGCTCCCGAACGTGCCATTCGGTGTGGCGGTCTGGTCCCAGAAGGTGCCATTCACGTCGGTGCCAGATACGTGGATGATCTGCTGGCGCACACTGGGCAAGATCGTGTCGATTTCCAGCCGAGCGATCGCGCTCGCAAGCACCCGGAGACTATCCGTCTGGCCGGTCGCCCACGCAGCTGCACTTGCCCGAATACGGTGGTTACCCGCGGAAACCACCAGCAGCCGCTGCGATGAGACGCCGAGGTACTTCCGGATCGCCTGCACCATCCGGCTCACGTCACGCTCGAAGCCGGATGAGTCAGTTGGGAAGTCAATCGACGCCTCGAGGATTCGCACGCCATCAGCGCCCGCCTGAGGGAGCAAAGTCTGACGAAAATACTCTTGAGGGTCAATCACACGGTCGCTTGAGCGGGCCAGTGCATACAGCCGCAAGGTCCCTCCCCAATACAGACCGGCGACGCCTGAGTCGTCCTCTGCGGCGGCTGCCATGACTCCGGCGACTGCCGTCCCGTGGTGCCATTTGGGATGGGTCGGGGAAGTCGAGAGGTCCTTCTCTGGCGTCAACTGCGCGGCCAGTGCCGGCTCGACCAGCATGGTTGAGCGATGTCGGAAGTCCGCCTGTGCGGTGTCGAACACGAGATTGACGACGGCCACGATAGGAGGCGCTCCGCCATATGAACCCGTCTCGCAACCCCAAGCCAGCGGGGCGCGAATCGCTGCGAACCCTCGAGTGACATCGGTGCCACCGGTGATCCAGTCGTTGCGGCGCGCTTGCGATCCGTCCCGTGGCCACCGGCCGTTCGGTTCGGGCGAGCGGCTTCGATGGTAGACCAGCCCCGCTGCGATCACGCCTGGTTCCAGCTGCAGCGCCCGCTCGACGACCCTGGCTTGAGCGTAGCCGGAGCCCGGGTCCGGCACCTGCAGGAAATACGACTCCGTGAACTGGCTGCCGCCGATGATCTGCGCCCCGTATCTCTGTAGAACGCTCCGGATAACCGTCCCGCTGGTCCCAGGGGCGAACGCAATCTCCACGATGTTCCTTATTACCACTACGCTCGTGTCAGCGGGATACGCGGCGAGCAGGGGGTTTGCTGGCCGCGTGAACCCATTCGGGATCGCCGGCACCGACGTGTCCCCCGACAGGAGGCTCAGCACCAGCCGCGGCGGCGTCCCGCTCTCCCGCGACCCGAACTCGGCCAGCCCGCTGATGTTCTCCAGCTCCTTCTTCAGGAGCCAGCCGTGGTTGGCCGCCGTGCCCGCCAGCCACGCCCGCACGTCCCCCGTCACGTTGAGCTGCACGGTCCCGCTGCTGCCGCTCTGTACCAGGAAGCTCGCCGTGACCGTGGTGACGATCGGCGGCGCCGAGGTCATGTTCCACGCCGTCACGCCGCCGCAGTTCTGCGAGCCATCGGTGGGCACCTCGTCTATGGCGCAATTCCACGTGGCCCCCGCCTCGGTCCACGCCTGGGTCAGCCGGTACAGGAACAAGGATTTCGCGCCCTGCTCCCAGTACAGCGCCGGCGAGGAGTACGTCAGCTCCAGCGTCGCGCTCACCAGCGAGTCCGTGCCGACGACCTGCTGGAGGACCTGCTGGTCCCAGCGGAGCAGCGCACGGTTCTTGCCCGTCAAGCGGATGCGCAGGATCGTCGAGGTGCCGTGGTTGACGTTCGGCACGTCCTGCTCGATCCACGTGTCAGCCGCGGCCAGGAGGCCGGTATCCCGCTGGACACTCGCGTCCAGCCGCGGCGGCCCCAGCGGCGCCTGCTGGTCGTCCCAGCACGCCACCGCCGCCGCGCACGCCAAGCTCAGCATTGAGAGGGCCATGGTCACACCTCGCCGGGACAGCCGCGCCGACGTCTTCATCTGTATACACCGGTTGCAAGGGACGGAAGGCATGCGGGCCCGGACCGACGCCGGGCCCTAACACCTTGTAGCTTCGTCCCCCCCCCCCCCCCCCCCCCCCCCCCCGGGCCAGAGCCGGCCGCGCCGCCCCCCCCGCG